>FLNU01000548.1_pt1 | contig 34823 bp, 26 predicted proteins | sample 1140361 | NCBI WGS metagenome assembly FLNU01 (sample SAMEA3878206, study PRJEB12797) | bioreactor metagenome | biome: Moose rumen | place: Sweden | collected 2011-10 | reverse complement strand
CTGAGGAAGACAAAGTCAACTGAGGGGGGGGGGGTGGGCGTGCCCCGTCTCAGAAGCGAATTTTTCAAATTTCAATTCTCATCGTTCGGCTTGCCGACGCTTTGGCTCGTCCAAAGAATTCTCAATTTTCCCTCACTGCCTGATAACCGTGAATTCGCCATTTTCCCTTACGCGAACCACACTCGATGGTTCGTGCCGTTCTTTCGACTGTTGACTGTAGTGAACAACATAGTCCACCGCCTGCTTAACTTCATCAGAAATCTCGGAAAACGTGCGTGGAGTGGGTTGTCCACTAATGTTGGCACTGGTCGACACAACGGGTTTCTGAAAACGGTAGCACAGTTGGCGGGAGAATTCCTCACGTGTCACTCGCAATCCTACACTGCCATCGTCGGCCAATAGGTTCGGTGCCAGTCCTACGGCATGGTCGAACACTACCGTCAGCGGCTTCGTACTCAACTCTATCAAGTTCCACACCACATCGGCCACGCGACGCACATAGCGCGACAGGCGGGCTTCACTGTCCACTAGGCAAATCAGTGCTTTCGACCCGGCCCGCTGCTTAATATCATACACGCGGCGCACGGCTTCTTCGTTGGTGGCATCGCAACCGATGCCCCATACTGTGTCGGTCGGATACAAAATCACGCCGCCTCGACGCATCACCTCGACGGCCTTCTTCACTTCGTCTTGCAACATAGTCTTTTTATTTATAACTTTCCGCGAAGATACAACTTTATAAATGAAAAGCGAATTTTTCACTTTTCATTTTTCACTTTTCATTCATAACGTTGTATCTTTGCAAACATGATGGAACAAGAACGAAAATCACAAATGGTAGTGACTGACGCGGATTTGACTCGACTCAGGGAATGTATAGAAGCCCAACTTGGCCACAAAATCCACACACCGAAAGACTTTGACCACCTGTCGGACAGCATCTTGATACGACTGCATATGACCGTCAGTGCCTCTACGCTGAAACGTTTTTGGGGCTACGTATCCTCATCATCTCTACCACGTACGTCCACGCTTGACATATTGGCCAACTACGTGGGTCATGCTGACTATGAAGCCTTCTGTCGCTCTATCCTTTCACAAGACATTCCTTCAAGCCTTCCTCCCTCCACATCCGAAAATGGGGGAGAAGCAAGTACCTCCCTATCGGGAAGGGTTGAAGAGGGATTTCACCCCATCTTTCGGAAGTGGAGGGTGAGTGGCCGAGGAGTCCATTTTCCTCGCAGCCTTTGGCTCACACCTCTGGTCTTGGTAGCCGTTGCCGTCGGTGTACTACTATATTTCTATCCTCACCGTTCGGCCAAGGATGGGTATGTCCTGCATAAAGGACAGACATTTGCCACGCCCAACGACTATCTGCCCCTCTTTGGCATCAAGCCGGACAGCACCTTTTGGGATGCACCCCTGCCCCATCAAGAAGGCATTTTCGTCTGGAGTCCGCAATACCACCATCCTATCTGGCACAACGACGGTATAGTAGACAGCCTATGTCCCACCATCACTGAATACTGGCTGCCGACCGATACTAGCAGCGACACCATCTCGCAAGACTTCATTCAACAGAAAAATCAGAATCTGCTGTTTACTGTTATGCGCACCAACGAACTGCGCATCACTTTCATGCGTTCTCTCCACGAATCCGACACCGCCTTCACATTCCTCGGAATATACCGTGTGGACAAACAACGCAGCGACAAGCACCACATCGTATGGCAACGCATTGCGGACGACTGCAACCTTCTCCACCTCGATTACCTTCAACAACTGAGAAACTGAAAAAGTTGAAGAAAGGTTAAAGGTTAAAGAGCAATGAGGATTCGGCTCTCTAAACTTTAACCTCTAACCTCTAAACTTTCTGAGACGGGACACTTCCACAACCCCCTTCAGTTGACTTTGTCTTCCTCAGTCACGACTCGGCAATGCTCAAACGTGGTTCGGCATTGCTTTCGCTGTTCCTTCAGTTCCCCCGTTATCGAGGGACAGAAACTACGAGCAATGAGAATTCGCTTCTTTACCAGGTGCTTATACCCCCGTCTATGGTCTTTTGGCCCCATCGGGGCTGAGAATAGGGATTCGCTTCAAACTTCAAACTGGGACGGGGGAGGTCGCTTTTTTCACGCTAAAACTCGCTGGTGAAATGGAAACGGATGTGTTTGAAATCTTGCTGGGCCATCTGGAGAACATAGTTTGAATCGGCTAAGAACACATCCCGACCATCACGGTCGTGAGCCATGTATTGATATTTCCGCTTTTTGAAAGCCTCCAACTCGACGTCGTCGTCACTTTCAATCCAACAGGCCTTGTAGAGACTGGCGGGTTCCCATTTGCAGAAAGCATTGTATTCGTTCTCAAGTCGGTACTGGATGACCTCAAACTGCAACTGGCCAACGGTTCCGATGAGTTTGCGCCCATTAAACTGGTTGATAAATAACTGGGCAACACCCTCATCCATGAGTTGGTTGATACCTTTCTCCAATTGTTTCGTCTTCATCGGGTCGGCGTTCTCAATGTATTTGAACATCTCGGGAGAGAAGGAAGGCAGACCTTTGAAGTGGAGTTGCTCACCTTCAGTCAGTGTGTCACCAATTTTGAAAATACCATTGTCGGGCAGGCCGACAATATCGCCCGGCCATGCCTCTTCAATGGTATTCTTCTTCTGTGCCATGAACTGTGTGGGCGAGGAGAAGCGCACGGTCTTTCCCTGTCGCACATGCAAGTAGGGTGCGTTGCGCACGAACTTGCCGGAGCAAACCTTGCAGAAAGCCGTGCATGAACGGTGGTTGGGGTCTATATTGGCTGTAATCTTGAAAATGAAGCCTGTAAACTTTGGTTCCTCGGGCTGTACGAGACGCTCTTCGGCTGTGGTAGGACGTGGACGAGGGGCTATCTCGACAAAGCAGTCAAGCAGTTCCTGCACACCAAAGTTGTTCAAGGCAGAACCAAAAAAGACAGGTGCCACGTTGGCATTAAGATAAGTCTGCACATCGAAGGGAGGATAGACACCATCGATGAGTTCAAGGTCCTCGCGCAACTTTTGGGCATCGGCCTGCCCCACTCGCTCGTCCAGGGCGTCGCTGTGAATATTGACAGCCACTTTCTCGGTTACGTGTTGCTTGTCAGGAGTAAAAAGATTCAGATTTTGCTCGTATATGTTGTAGACTCCCTTAAACCGAGCACCCTGGTTAATAGGCCATGAAAGCGGTCTCACACCGATTTGCAATTCTTGCTCCACCTCGTCAAGCAGGTCGAAAGGATCGCGTCCTTCACGGTCCATCTTGTTGATGAAGACGATGACGGGAGTCTTGCGCATACGACAGACAGTCATCAGTTTTCGTGTCTGTGCCTCCACACCCTTGGCTCCGTCAATGACAATGATGGCACTGTCGACGGCTGTCAATGTGCGGAAAGTGTCTTCAGCAAAATCTTGGTGACCAGGGGTGTCGAGAATGTTGACCTTATATTCCGCCTCTGAGCCAGAGGGCGTATAGTCGAACTCCATGACAGAGGTGGAGACGGAGATGCCACGTTGTTTCTCTATCTCCATCCAGTCGCTGGTGGCTGTCTTCTTGATTTTGTTGGACTTGACGGCTCCTGCCACTTGTATCTGTCCACCGAAAAGCAACAGTTTCTCGGTAAGGGTGGTTTTACCAGCGTCAGGGTGACTGATAATGGCGAAAGTGCGCCGTCGGTCTATTTCAGGTTGTGTATACATTCGACAAGTGATTCTTCCCAATAGGGAATGTTCATGCTGTAAGTTTGTTTGATTTTTGTCTTGTCCAGCACTGAATAGTGGGGGCGGTTGGCTGGAGTAGGATACTCGCTGGTGTGGAGTGGTCGCACATGGCAAGACGTAATGCCGGCAATGCGATGGATGGCCTTGGTGAAATCGTACCACGATGTCACTCCCTCGTTGGAGAAATGGTAGATACCAGGCACTATACCTTGCTCAATGGCATGGAATACGACCTGAGCCAAGTCACGAGCATAGGTAGGCGTGCCTATCTGGTCGAATATCACGCCCAGGGATGTCTTTTCACGGCCCAAGCGTAACATCGTCTTCACGAAGTTGTTGCCGAAAGTGCTGTAAAGCCAAGCCGTACGGATAATCATGCTGCGTTGGCACTTACTCAACACTTCCTGTTCGCCAGCCAGTTTTGTACGTCCATAGACAGAGTTCGGGCAGGTAGGTTCGTCTTCTGTATAGGGAATGTGATTGGTCCCATCGAACACATAGTCGGTCGAGATTTGCACCATAGAACCACCGCGCCGCTGAACGGCGGCAGCCAAATATCCAGGAGCCACATGATTGAGCAGGTCACACAAGTCAGGGTTGCTTTCAGCCTTGTCAACGGCTGTATAGGCAGCGCAGTTGACAATGCAATCAATGGATTGGTGGGCGACGAAGTTTACGACTGCCGGCTCGTCGGTAATGTCAAGTTCTTCCACATCTGTGAAAAAACAGTTATGCTGTTGGTGCCTGCGGGCTTGCAACTGCATTTCGTTGCCCAACTGTCCGTTGCATCCGGTGATGAGAATATTCATGGTATATGACCTCGCATTAATGATTTATAGTTCTAACTTTCCTGCCTTGTCTTTCTTGTAGTATTCTGCCAGCATGCCCATCAGTTTGGAGATACTCTCCAACGCTGTTTTAGTTTCTTCGCTCACGGTCTTACCCTGCAAGCGCAACAGCATCAGTCCATACATGGCATCGAAGCAGTTTTCTATCTCGTTCTTTTCTTGTGCCTTCGAACGACCTCGCAATTCAACGATGAAAGGGAGTGCCTTGTAGTAGGCAGCACTGTAGAAAGGGTGTTTGGTTGAGTGCAACAGTTGGTTGTGCAAGTCGCTGAGCAAGAGAATCACGTTACGATTGATCTGTAGGTGGCCTTTCTCCTGCACACCCTCACTGCGCATCATCTCAGCCAGTTGTCCATACCACTGGAGCATCTCGTCACGCTGTTCGTCGTCCACTTGAAAACGCGATAGATAGTTCTGCTGCAGAGCATCAATATCCAGTCTGTAGGCACGCAGGATGTCCTCCACCTGCCACATGTAGAGCAGATATTCTGCTACATTGTCTTGTCTGAGTTTCTTGGCTATAAACATTGTTCTATATTCCTGGAATCCAGTACAGCAGTCCTAACGAATAGAGAGCCATCAGTGCAGACACAATCATCACCACCATGCCAATGACCCTGTTAATCATCCAGATGCCCCTGACATTGAACTGGTTGCGAACTTTATCAATCAGCCATGTCAGCAGGAACCACCAACCCAAGGCACCTACGATGATAAAGATGTAGCCAATGGCCTGAGGAACAGGATTGTCGTTCAGAATAAAGGTAAACTGTCCGAACATGGCAACGAACAGGAAAATAATCAATGGATTGGAGAAAGTGACAAAGAAGCCTGTCACAAAGTTATGAATGAGCGAACCTTTGTTGTGCGAGACCGGTTTCACCTTGTCGACGGGATTGGTCCGGAACGTGTAGAGACCAAAGAGAAAGAGGAGCACGCTGCCAATGACTTTTATCCAGAAGGCAATACGTACATCCTCAATGATATCGACCACGAAGGAGAGTCCGAAGCCGGTCACCAGCGCATAGATGATATCGCTCAAGGCTGCTCCCACACCAGTGGCAAATCCAAACCAACGTCCTTTGTTCAGCGTGCGCTGCACACACAAAATGCCGACAGGGCCCATTGGTGCCGATGCCAGGACACCAATGATAATGCCCTTCACCACCATCTCGAAGATGCCGATGTTTTGCAGAATTTCCTGATAGTTCAGAGTCGGTATGTGGGTGTCAAGTAAATGCAGCATGGACGCTTTCTGTCAAAAGAGATTGCAAAGGTACGATTAAGCGAGCGCAATAAAAAGGAAAAAACATTTTTTTTCATTTTTATTGCCGAGCGTGAGTACCTTCGGACGAAGTCCAACGGTACATAAAAAAGGCCAAAAATAAAAGAAAGATGCACCAAAACCTTATGCCGGTGTCAGTTCGCCGGCAATGGAAGTGACCATGAGCCGACGCACGGTCGCTCCATCGTACCCACGCCCCAAGAGGTACATCAATTTGGTGACGGCGCACTCCACTGTCATGTCACGACCTCCCACCACTCCGCACTCCAGCAGTTGGTTTCCCGTTTCGTAAAGACTCATTTCTACGACTCCCTTCTGACACTGTGTGATGTTAATCACAACCTTGCCTGAACGTGTGGCCTGACGGATTGCATCGACCAACCACGCTTGACGTGGAGCATTGCCCGAGCCAAACGTACGGAACACAATGCCCCTGACACCTGGCATCGAGAACACACTGCGCACAATATCCTCGCGCAGTCCGGGAAAGAGCGTTAGTGCCAGCACAGCGGTATCCATCTCGCGGTGAGGGGTGAAGGGCAGTGAAGGGTCGGCCACGTGGATGTTTTTCGTATCGTAATTAATATTAACACCCGTAATGGCCAGAGGTGGAAAGTTATAGGAGGTGAAAGCATTAAAAAACTCAGCGTTACATTTGGTAACGCGATTACCACGATACAACTTGGCTCCGAAACAGACACTCACTTCGGGCACCAGTGGTTGCTGCCGCTCGTCGCAGGCAGCAGCCAGTTCGATAGCGTTGATGAGGTTCTCTTTTCCGTCAGTACGCAGCACACCGATGGGCAGTTGGCTGCCAGTCAGTATGACGGGCTTTGACAGGTTTTCCAACATGAAACTGAGTGCCGAGGCAGTATAGGCCATAGTATCGGTGCCGTGCAGAATGACGAAACCGTCAAATGTGTCATAGTGGTCGGCAATGATATCGACCAGTTTGGCCCACAACTGAGGTTGCATGTCACTCGAATCAATGGGCGGATCGAACTGCACGCTCTGTATGTCGTAGTCAAATTCACTAAGTTCAGGCACATGCTTGAGCAGGTGTTCGAAATTGTATGAATCCAGGGCACCTGTCTCCTGATTCCTTATCATGCCTATCGTTCCGCCCGTGTATATGAGCAGCACGCGCCTTCTTTCATTTCTCGTTTTCATCATTTTGTCAAGAGTCAAGAGTCGAGAGAAAGTTTAGATGTTAGAGGTTAAAGAACGAATCCTCATTGCTCGTAGTTTCTGTCCTCCGATAACGGGGGAACTGAAGGAACAGCGAGAGCAATGCCGAACCACGTTTGAGCATTGCCGAGTCGTGACTGAGGAAGACAAAGTCAACTGAAGGGGGTTGTGGGCGTGCCCCGTCTCAGAAGCCAAGAGCCGAGAGTCTCGGAGAGCACCGTCTCTTTAACCTCTAACCTCTTTCGGCTCTTTCGCTTTCTTCGGTTTGGGTAGCCGACGAGCCTTCCGCAATGCCTCGGTTATAATCCATTGCATCTGTCCGTTGGTGCTGCGGAACTCGTCGGCAGCCCAAGCCTCAATCGCTTTCATCGTCTCTGCGTCAAGACGCAGAATAAAGTTTTTAGTCTCTTTCTTCAAGTTTTCGACACTTTAAGAAATTATTGATTCTATTTCAATTATTCAACGTTCCGGCGTTGACAACGGGTTGAGCAGAATCGTCTCCGCAAAGCACCACCATCAGGTTGCTTACCATGGCAGCCTTCTTGTCATCATCAAGTTCAACCACCTCTTGTTCGCTCAGTTTGTCAAGAGCCATCTTGACCATCGAGACGGCTCCTTCAACAATCTTTTCACGTGCGGCAATAATGGCCGATGCCTGCTGACGGCGTAGCATCACAGCAGCAATTTCCGGAGCATAGGCAAGGTAGTTGATGCGAGCCTCCACCACTTCTATACCAGCCATCGACAAGCGTTCAGTCAGACGGTCCTCTAACTGTTGATTGATTTCGTCGCCACCATCACGCAAGGTCAGTTCATCGGTCTTATCGTCTATGTCATCATAGGCATAGAGACCTGCCACCTGACGTAATGCAGCGTCGCTCTGCACCCTTACGAATTTCTCCAGCGCACCCATCAAGCCTTTGACATCACTTCCGGCAGTACCAGGCGTTTGCTGAGCCATCGTCTGTGAGTCAATCTCGAAAATGGCTTTGTACGTATCCTTCAGTCTCCAGACAAGCACAAGGCCAATCATCACAGGATTGCCGATTTTGTCATTCACCTTGATAGGTTCGGCATCCAGGTTGCGCGCACGCAGTGTCACTTTCTTCATCGTAAAGAACGGATTCACCCAATGGTAGCCGGCATCGGAGAATGTGCCACGATATTTCCCGAAGAACACCATCACACGGGCTTCGTTCGGTTCAAGCAATATGAAACCGCCCCACACAAAGAACGAACACAGCAACAACAGGCCACCTGCAATTAAATCTGTTGTCCCCAATGCATAAAGTTCTTCGCCCATGCGGATAAAACCTTTTACAATGAGCACAATGCCCAAAATGGTAGCAGCGATGTTCAAGAACAACATCAAGAATCCATTGAGACGGACTCCTTTGAATTTGAATTCCTTTGTTTCCATAATGATTTTTGGATTATAAACTAATATGATATCATTTTGATATTGCAAAGATATATATTATCCCAATAAGCCCCAAACAATTTACACACTTTTTGAAAAGAAAGCGGCCACACACTTTTAGTATGCAGCCGCTAAGCCTTATTCGTTCTCTAACCTCTAAACTCTAAACTCTAAACTTTCCCAGCCCAGGGCACTGGCACCCAGCACGGCAGCGTTCGAACTCATCAGACCGGAAACGAGGAATTTGGCCTTGCCACGGAAAATCTTCAGCACATGCTCATTGTAGGACTCTTCTATTGGCTTCATAATAAGGTCACCGGCCTTCGTCAGGCCACCGAAGAAGATAAACGCCTCCGGCGAGGAGAATGCAGCAAAGTCGGCACAGGCCTCACCCAACATCCGTCCGGTAAACTCAAAAATCTCCTTGGCAACCGCGTCACCCTTGCCGGCAGCAATGGAAACGTCGAGACTCGTGATTTTCTCCGGTTCCAATTCACGCAACACGCTGGGGCGGTCGGTTTTTGCCAGTATTTCACGAGCCGTGCGTGCCACGCCTGTCGCCGAGCAATAGGCCTCCAGACATCCCCTGCGCCCACAGCCGCAAGGACGTCCCTCTTGGCCGCGAACCATAGTGACATGCCCCAGTTCACCAGCAAAGCCGTCGTGGCCATAGACCACCTGACCATTCACCACAATGCCCGAACCGACGCCCGTGCCCAACGTAATGACGATGAAATTCTTCATGCCACGCGCCACACCGTAAATCATCTCGCCCATTGCCGCAGCATTGGCATCGTTCGTGATGGCCACTGGTATGCCCAGAGCCTCCTCAAACAGTCGTGCCAACGGAACCACACCCTTCCAGGGCAGGTTGGGAGCCAGTTCAATCATACCCGTGTAGTAGTTGCCATTGGGAGCACCCACTCCCATAGCACGTATCTGTTGATAACCACCCACACGCTCCACGAGAGGTTTGAGACATTGCACACCTGCCTCGACAAACGATTCAACAGTCTCGTATTCCTGAGTGCGGATGCTGTCGTCGTACAACACTTCTCCACGCTGGTTTACGATACCAAACACGGTGTTCGTACCTCCCAGGTCAACACCGATTACATAAGGTTTCATCTCGTTGTTCATAGTGCTATATCATTTAGTAAAATTCTTATTAACCCACCCTTTCATGCACGCAAAGATATAAGTTTAATCCCTTTTCAGCAACCTTTTTGGAGTTTTTCTTAACCAAGTACAAAGGTTTAGAGCAAAAAAAATGTTCGTTGATTTCCTTTCAGTTTTCTTGCGTGCTTATGACCTAATCTATTATATGCATGTATGTGCGTGCGCGTCGCTTATTACTCATTTGCCTGAAATAAAGAAAAAATGCGGTTCGTTTTTGGTTTATTTCAACTTTTTCCTATCTTTGTGTGTGGATAATAGTTTGTAGTTAAATGGAAAAACTATGATAGAGCAATTTTCAACTTGGTTTACTGGGCTCGATGGCCTGATGCAGGTGTTCTGGGCCTGTGCACTGGTGGCCAGCGCGGTGTTTCTGGTGCAAATGGTGTTCACGTTGTTAGGTATGGACACACACGACGTGGATGTTGACTTTGACGTGGCCGACTTCGGCAATGTCGATGCAGACACGATGGATGCGGGCGGCGGACTGTCGCTGTTCAGCATCCGCAACCTCATCAATTTCCTGGTGGGCTTCGGCTGGGCAGGTGTGAGCCTGCGGTCGAGCATAGCAAACAGTATGCTGCTGATACTGGTGGCTGTGTTGGTGGGCTGCGGCTTTGTGTGGATGTTCTTCTACATCCGCAAGCAGACGAAGAAACTGGAGACAAACGGAGCGTTCGACATCCGCAAGTGTGAGGGGCGTTCGGCCAACGTCTACCTGCGCATTCCTGGAGGTGGCAGTGGCAAAGGCAAGGTTCAGTTGAGTGTGAACGGTGCATTCCACGAGTTGGATGCCCTGACCGACGGACCGGAGATTCTGACGGGACGGAAAGTCCGCATCGTCGAGATTATTGACAATGAGACCCTGCGCGTAGAAGCAATGAAATAATGATTCCCTATTACTCAAGCATCATCCTAATTTACATTTATATGAATTCCATCTATCTTATTATCGTGGCCGTCATCGTGGCCATCTTCCTATTCGTATCGATTATTAATCGATACCGCCGTTGTCCATCGGACAAGATTCTTGTCATCTACGGAACGACGAGTAACAAAACCTCGGCTCGCTGCATCCATGGCGGTGGCGCGTTTGTGTGGCCCATCATTCAGGACTATGCCTATCTTTCGCTGACTCCCATCAGCATCGATGCCAACCTGACGAACGCCCTGTCGAAGCAGAATATCCGTGTCGACGTGCCCAGTCGCTTTACCGTTGGCATCTCTACCGACCCCGAGTCGATGAACGCTGCAGCCGAACGTTTGCTCGGCCTCACACCGTCACAGATTCAGGAACTGGCACGCGACATCCTGTTCGGACAGTTGCGTCTGGTCATAGCCACCATGAGCATTGAGGAACTGAACAACGACCGAGACAAGTTCCTGGAGAGCATCTCGGCCAACGTGGAAGTCGAACTGAAGAAAATCGGTCTGCGACTCATCAACGTCAATGTGACTGACATCAAAGACGAGAGTGGATATATCGAGGCACTGGGTCGCGAGGCTGCTGCCAAAGCCATCAACGAGGCTAAGGTACGCGTGGCTGAGCAGGACAAAGTGGGTGAAATCGGTAAGGCCGAGGCCGTTCGTGAAACCCGTATCCGTACCGCCGAGGCTAACGCAACGGCCGTGAAGGGTGAGAACACCGCCAAGGTGGAAATCGCCATGAGCGACGCCGACCGCCGCGAGAAGGAGGCCGAAGCCGGACGCAAGGCCACCGCAGCCGAACGCGTGCAGCAGGCCAAGGCACAGCAGGAGGCCTACGCTGCCGAGCGAGAGGCAGAGGAAGCACGTGCCGAGCGTGAACAGGCTACACAGAAAGCCAACATCCTTGTGCCTCAGGAAATAGAGAAACAGCGCCGCATCATCGAGGCCGAAGCCGAGGCCGAGAAGGTGCGTGTCAATGCCAAGGGTGAGGCCGACGCCATCTTTGCAAAGATGGAGGCCGAGGCCAAGGGTCTGTACGAGGTGCTGACCAAGCAGGCAGCAGGTTACGACAAGATGGTGCAGGCTGCCGGAGGCGATGCCAACAAAGCCTATATGCTCTTGCTGCTTGAAAAATTGCCAGACCTCGTACGTACACAAGTGGAAGCCGTGAAGGGCATCAACATCGACCACGTCACCGTCTGGGACGGTGGCAACTCGGCCGACGGCAAAGGTTCGACGGCCAACTTCGTGAGCGGACTGATGAAGTCGGTGCCACCACTCAACGAACTGTTTGAAATGGCCGGACTCAGCCTGCCCGACTACCTGGCCAAGAAACAAACGCAAGGCTTCCAGGCTGAAGAGATAGTAGAAGAGCCATAAAAAGGGCAGAATCTTTTTGCAGTCTGCAAAAAAAGTTTTTACTTTGCTTTACAAACAATTATCAACCTAACTCATAATTTATAATTTTAAGACAGTATGAAAAAGTTTTTTGCATCACTGATGCTGACACTGCTCGCAGCACCGGCATTTGCTCAGTTCAGCAGCGGAGGGTTCACCCTCGACGAAGACAATGTCTACTACGGCATTCGCATCGGTTTCACCAGCGCATCTATCAGTGGCGACACTGATGAAGGCTACGACTTGGACCTCGACTCAAAGATGGGTCTTGAACTGGGAGGCGTCATCGGTCTGCGCGTTTCACCAACATTCCCCCTGTTCCTCGAGAGCGGCCTTTACTATGCCGAGCGTGGCGCCAAGAAGGGCAACCTGAAGGTTGGCTACAACAACCTGGAGATTCCATTGCTCATTAAGTACGGTGTGAAGGTTGGCGACGACATGGCTGTCCTGCCATTCTTCGGCCCCGTCTTCTCTTATGCCTTTGGTGGTAAGACTCAGTGGACTGACGAGGATGGCAAGCACAAGGTGGGTACTTTCGACGAGAAGAAAGCCGCCACGGGCGGTCTGCGTCGTGCTAACTTTGGCCTGAAACTCGGCTGTGGCTTCGAATTCAACATGCTGTATGCCGAAGTGGGCTACCAGTTTGGTGTTTCCGACATTGCCAAGTACGACGACATCACTGCACACAGCAATGCTTTCTTTGCCAACATCGGTATCAACTTCTAAAAAAACACTGAAACCATTTGAGACGGGCATGCAACCCACCTCTGTCAGTGACGGAGTTCATCCGCACTGCATAGAGACGGTTTGCATGCCCGTCTTCCTTTCAACTCATGACAACACGACGCACCCTCTTGCTGCTCGCCTGCCTGCTGGCGGCAGTGAGCATCCAAGCACAGCCGTCCTTCGGGCTGTCACGACCCTTTAACGACGGCTGGCGCTTCCTGCTTGACGACGACACCGCAGCCGTCAATTCCCGTTACGACGACAGTGGCTGGCAACGCGTACAGTTGCCCCACGACTGGAGCGTGACACAGCCCATGTCGCCCCACGGCGGCTCCTGCCAAGGTTTCCTCCCTGGCGGCATCGGCTGGTATCGCTGCCACTTCACGCCTACAACCGAAGACACGGCTGAAGGCAGACGACTCTACATCTACTTCGAAGGCGTCTACAACCGCTCGACGGTCTATATCAACGGCCACTGCATCGGCTACCGTCCCAGCGGATTCGCCTCCTTCCTCTACGACCTCACTCCCTTCCTCTATCCCTGTCAGGACAACGTGCTGGCCGTGCGTGTGGACCACTCACGCGAAAACGATTCCCGCTGGTACACGGGCAGCGGCATCTATCGCCCCGTGTGGCTGGTTCGCGCACCACAGGTCCACCTTGCACTGTGGGGCAGTAGTTGCACCCTGCTTGACATCAGCCGCACCAAGGCCAATGTCGAAGTGAGCGTCGAGACCAACCAACCCTCTGCCCATTCTGCCGAAATCACCGTGCTCGACCACGCTGGCAATGCCGTGGCCAAGACCACGGTCAGGATGGGCGGCCAGCAGAAGAAAGCCGCACGCCTCTCCATTTCCCAACCCCAGCGGTGGACACTCGAGCGTCCCTATCTCTACAAGGTGGTCACCCGGCTCATGGATGGCACATCGGCCATCGACCAAAGCGAAATTCCTCTTGGCCTACGCACACTCGATTTCTCGCCCGACAAAGGTTTTGCCCTCAACGGGGTGTGGACGAAAGTCAAAGGCGTCTGCGTGCACGACGACGCAGGAGTGCTCGGTACCGCCGTGCCCCGCGACGTGTGGCACCTACGACTGCAGCAACTGAAAAACCTGGGTGCCAACGCCATCCGCATGAGCCACAATCCCCATGCCCCCATTGTCTACGCACTGTGTGACACCATCGGACTGCTGGTCATGGACGAGGCCAGCGACGAGTGGGAATATCCCAAGCGAAAATGGCTGAAAGGCTGGAACCGTGGAAAACCAGGCTTCGATGGCACCTACGACTATTTTGAGGAGTGGATAGACCGCGACGTGGCCGACATGGTGCGCCGCGACCGTCAACATCCCAGCGTTTTCCTCTGGAGCATCGGCAACGAGGTAGACTATCCCAACGACCCCTACAGCCATCCCGTGCTCAATGGCGACAGCAGCATGACCCAACCCGTCTATGGAGGCTACAAGCCCGACCAACCCTGGGCCGAGCGCATTGGCGAGATTGCCAAGCGACTCGCAGCCGTCGTGCGCGGCATCGACACCAGCCGTCCCGTCACGGGTGCATTGGCAGGTGTCGTGATGAGCAACGAGACCGCCTATCCCCAGGCCGTCGACGTGGTGGGTTATAACTACACCGAAAGTCGCTACAAACAAGACCATGAGCGATACCCAAAACGCATCATCTACGGTTCAGAGAACCGGCACGACCTGGCTGCCTGGAAAGCCGTGCGCGACAATCCACACATCTTCGGCCAGTTCCTCTGGACCGGCATCGACTATCTCGGCGAGAGCGGACCCTGGCCGGCACGCGGCAGCGAGGCAGGACTCATCGACCTGGCAGGACACGTCAAGCCACTGGGCCACTACCGCGCCGCACTCTGGAGCACGGAGCCCGTCTGCTACATCGGCACCTATCCCGCAGCCCGCCCCAACAACCGGAACTATCGCGGACGGGAGCAACGCGAATGGGTATCGCCCTGGGCCGCACCCACCTGGAACTACACCGAGGGGCAGCGCATCCGCGTGGTCTGCTACACCAATGCTACCGACGCCCGACTCCTGCTCAACGAACATCCCGTGGGCGGGGCACCCAGGCGTGACGAAACCACCGACATCCTCTACTGGGACATCGACTATCAACCCGGCACCCTGCGATGCCAGGCTGGTGAAGCATCGGCTGAAATCCACACCTGCAGCCACCCCCACGCAATGCGTGTGACAAGCAGCCGCACCCACCTGGACAGTCCCGACGAGACCGCCGTCATTGAGGTCGAAGTCGTCGACGAGCAGGGACACCTCGTCACGTTGGCCGACAACCAAATCACCTGCTTCGTCCAAGGGGGAGCCCGCCTACTGGGCATGGAGAACGGCGACATACGCGACCTGCGCGACAAGACCGCCAACACCTGCCGCGTGAAAAACGGCAGGCTGGTTGCCTACATAGCCCGACGCAACCACCAGGATCCACAACGTCGCGAGCGTTTCGGCACCTCCCAACCTGCAGAAGGCAACCCGATACGCGTCATCTTCTCTTCCCCCATGCTCAAGAGCGTCGAACTGACATTCTAACCCCCACCCCACCTTCCGCACCACACTAAGGCAGGCACATTCAGTCCATTTTTCACCGTCAAATGTGACAAAGTGAAAAACCAGAAAAATAACGCTTCTAATTCGTTGATACTCAACAGCGAACCGCTGATGTCCGCCATATCAAAGTTTTGATGAGGGCACCTAAAAATTTTGATGCCGACACCTCAAACTATTGATGCAGGCACATCAATCTCTTGATGTCGGGGCCTAAAAAATTTGATATCTCGGCCTAAAAAATTTGATATCTCAGCCTAAAAATTTTGATGCCTCTGTCGCACTACATTTTGGGCACAAGAAGCAGCCACACCAGCGCAGATGCGGTGTGGCTGCTTCGTGCCGAGGAGACTGCCGGAGGGCGGTTCAGCAGGGTCGCGACTTGGGCAGGTTGAACACTTCCTGCACCTCGCGCATGGCTTCGTCGGTCATGCCGTCGGGCTCGAACCCCATGCTGCGGGCACGCAGATAGATGGTGGCTGCCTTGTTGAGCACGTCAATCTGGTCGAAGGCGTCCATGATGTCCTGGCCGACGGCGGTGACGCCATGTTTTTCCCACAGCACCACGTCGTAGTCGCGGATTTGCCGGAGTGTGGCTTCGGCCAGCCGCACGCTGCCCGGCAGTTCGTAGGGCACGATGCCGAGGCCGAGGGGCGCGAAGGCCAGTGTCTCGGGTATCATGGACCAAAGCAGGCGGGTCATGACGCCACGCCCGAGCATGGCCGGATTGTGGCTCATGGCTACCAGTTCGATGGGATGGGTGTGGAGGCTGGCCTTGTAGCGGGAGCCGCTTCCCATGAGGTAGTCGTGCATGGACAGGTGGGAAGGCAGTTCGGAGGTGGGCAGTACCGGCTCGTCGGCCACGATGACGTAGGAGGCGCAGTCGTCGAGGATGCGGATGACGGAACCGTTCTGCATGGGCCGACGGGCGAGGTCGCGCATGCGCTTGCCCGTTCCCTTGCAGTAGAAGTACTGGCCGCGCAGGTGCGGCAGGGTGGTGCCGATGGACAGCGGTTCGCTGATGGGTGGCAGGCGGCGGATGTCGTCGTCCACGTGTTCGGTGATGTTGACGGTGATGTTGCCGCCGTTACGCTCGGCCCATCCCTTCTCCCACAGGTAGCCGGCCACTTCCGCCACCCGTTCTATTTCCTGCCGCAGGGCAGGCCTGTTGCTAAGAATTGTCTCCATATCTTTCTTGTGTAATTTGTTCGAGTGTTTTACCCCGCGTGTCGGGTGCACCGACCACGCCGACAATGAGCGAGACGAGCAGCAGCGCAATCATGCAGTAGGCTGCCAGGGTGAAGCCCTCTCCGTTCTCGCCGTAGATATAGGTGAAGGTGAGTCCCCACACGGCTGAAAGTCCGCGCACGATGAAGAACATCAGGCCCTGGGCTCCGGCTCGGAACTTGGCCGGGAAGAGTTCGCTGCCCCAGAGGGCATAGAAAATCTGCACCGACAGACCGCCATTCACTCCCCAAAGGATGGAGAAGGCCCACAAACCGCCAATGCCGGTCACCCCGCTGATGATGACCACCCATGTGGAGAGGGCGGCAATGAGTCCCAAGACATAGAACAGTTTGTGAGGAAGACGGTCGATGATGAACGAAAGGAAGAAGGTGACGACGACCACCACCACCCAACCGACGCAACTGAGCAGGTTGGCATATTCGTTCGTCAGTCCCCCAGCCGTCTCATAGATGTGCGGCTGGAAGAAACCCATGACCGAGGCCACGAGGTTCCAGGTGAGATAGATGGTGGCGAGGAAGGCAACAGTGCGAACGGCAATCCGGTTGGTAAACAGCATTTTTATATTGTCCACGATGCCGCGCTGTGCTTGCTGCTGAGTGGTTTCAAACTCGGCACTCTCGTCCAACTGGCGCTGCAAGGTCCAGGCGATGAAGGCCACGACGAAGAGGGTCAAGAACACCACCCTGGAACTGAACACCCGGACCGAGGCCTCGGCTGCATCGGTGTCCACGACGGCATGTGCCAGTGTCTCCACGATTCCATAAAGATAACCACCCGGGGCCAGCAACATGCCGAACAGCAGGATTATCATGGGACCCATGCCCCACGACATCTGCGAGATACAGATGTTGCGTCCGCGATTGTGCACCTCGCTGCTCTCGGAAATGTAGGTCCAAGACGCCGGCACACCCACGCCCACACTGATGCCGGTGACAAGAAAGCCGCACAACAGCATGGGGAAATTGACCGAACACATGACCAGCAACACGCCCAGCATGTACACCAGCAGGTTGTAGGTGAAAATAAACTTGCGCCCGTACTTGTCGGCCAGGAAGCCGCCGATGATGGCTCCAATGGCCGCACCCAGGGCATTGGCACTGATGGCATTGAGCCAACCGAGGTGCATCTCGCTCAACCCCAGATAATTCTGCCAGAGAGTGATGCCGCTGGCACCGGCCACGATTGCACCTGCATCCAGATAATTATTGAGGGAAACGGCAAGGGTGCTCTTCAAGGAAGAGACCTTCTCCGTCCCCGTCTCCGAAGCGTGAAGAGATTTGTTCATTGTTAATTTTTCACTTTTCAATTTTTTCAAATTTTTGTCAAGAGTCAAGAGTCCCTGGGAATGCGGTTATCGCGAAGCGCTTTGGCTCGCCCAAAGACCTCCCCGTCCGCACAGGGACTCTTCTGCCATCGTTCTTTTCTGTGTGTTTTGATTTTACTGCGGACGGGGACGTCCGCGCTCCCAGGTTGTGCCAAGAGTCAAGGGGTTCCATTGCCCTGGGAGCGCGGTTGGGACCGCGGTAATCGCGAAACGCTTTGGCTCGCCCAAAGAATTTTCAATTATTCTTGCCTCTAACCTCTTTCTTCTCATTTTCTCTTACTGGTTACGACTTTCTCGTATTCCTGCACATTCTTGATAAACTCCTCGCCTACGGGCACACCGTTCTTCCAGTTGAAATAGTCGAACACAGCACCCATCGGAAGGGTCTTGACCTCCTCCAGCAGGGCAAGCCGCTCGAAGTACTGGCCGTTTGCCTCGTACTGGCGCAGTAGTTGCAGGGGTTCCAGCAAGGCACTGAGGATGCACTTCTGTGTAGCACGGGCACCGACGATGTAGGCACCGATGCGATTGATGCTGGCATCGAAATAGTCCAGGCCTACGTGGGCACGGTCCAGCCCGTCGGCACGCACCAGTTCCTTGAAGAAGTCGAGCGTCTGGTCGTTCATGATGGTAACGTGGTCGCTGTCCCAACGCACGGGACGGCTGACATGCAGCATGAGTTCGGGCACGTAGAGCAGCAGCGACGCCACTTTGTCGGCCACGTTCTCGGTCTGCTCGTAGTGGCCTGTGTCAAGGGTGTAGATGACTTTGCGGGTGGCACAGTAACCCTCGTAGAAGTCCATCGACCCCACCGTGTAACTTTCCAGTCCGATGCCGAACAGTTTGGCCTCGACACACGATTTCATGCCTGGGAGTTGCTCGCTTAGGATGTCGTCCAGGCTCTCGGCCAGGATTTCGCGGTAACGCTTGCGGTTCACCGTCACGTCCTTGCTGCCGTCGTGCACCCAGATGTTCATGATGCAGGGGTCGCCCTGGGCTCGTCCCATGGCATCGGCAATGCGGCGGCAACGCTTCGTGTGCTCAATCCAGAAGTCGCGCACTGCCTTGTCGGGACTGGACAGGGTGAGGTTTCCGCTTTTCGGATGGGAGAAGGAAGTGGAGTTGAAGTCCAGTTTCATGTCGTTGGCCCGCGCCCAGTCCATCCACGACTGGAAATGTTCGACGCCCACCTGGTCGCGATCGACGAACTTTCCTCCGAAGTCACCATAGATTTCGTGCAGGTTCAGGCGGTGATGTCCTGCCAGCAGGGTTTTCACGAATTCAATGTCCTGGCGCACCTCGTCGATGTTGCGGGCACGACCCGGGTAGTTTCCCGTTGTCTGAATGCCGCCACTCAGTGCCTCTCCACGCTCGAAACCCACCACGTCGTCGGTTTGCCAGCAGTGCAGCGAGATTTGCTGTCCTTCCAACTGGGCAATCGCTTGGTCTGTGTCGACGCCGATGGCGGCATAGCGTTCTTTGGCCACTTCATAGGCCTTCTGAATCAGTTGCTCTTTCATAAGATATAGTATTTGTTACGATTTGTTCATTTATATTCACTGTCTTGGCTCATAGGTCTTCAGTTGCACAGAGTTGGCCACAATCTGTCGCATCTCGTACAGACCTACGTCCATTCCTGCCGCCCGTGCCTGCATGAGGATGTTGCCCATTGCCGTGCCTTCCGCTGGCCCGGCAATGACGGGCAGACCCGTGGCATTGGCAGCCAACTGCATCAAGTGGCCGTTGCGCGAGCCGCCTCCGATGACATGCAGACGGTCGATGCTGAATGGAGCCAACTCGCTCAGCCAGCGTAATGCCTCGGCATAGCGGTGGGCCAGACTCTCGAAAATCGTACGCGCCATCTGTCTGTAGTCGGCAGGCACGGGCTGCCCCGTCTCGCGACAATAGCCCGTGATGGCCTCGACCATCGACGGGGGATTGGCAAAGCGTGGGTCGTCGGGATTCACCAGCGAGCCGCACCACTCCACCTGCATGGCTTCGTCGTTGATGCGGTTCACCTCCTGCGGTGCATCGCTCCACTCCTTGCGGCACTGCTCCAGCAGCCACATGCCGCAGATGTTCTTCAGCACGCGGGTCGTACCGTCTACGCCACCCTCGTTCGTCAGGTTGTAGTGCAGGCTTTCGGTCGAGATGATGGGCTGCTCTGTCTCGATGCCCAGCAGCGACCATGTGCCCAGGCTCAGGTAGGCGAAGTGCTGGTCTCTGGCAGGGACGGCCGCAACGGCAGATGCAGTGTCGTGACCAGCCACGGCCACCACGGGCACGGCTCCCAGGCCTGTCAGCCGCTGCACCTCTGGCGACAGTGTGCCCACCACCTGCCCAGGCTCCACCATGCGGCCAAACTGCCGTTCCTCCAGTCCGATGAGGCGCAGCAAGTCGGTGTCTATACGGCGTGTACGGGGGTTGAGCAGTTGGCTCGTACTCAGCACGGTGTATTCACACACCGCCTCGCCTGTCAGCAGGTAGGTCAGTGCATCGGGTATGAACAGAATCTTTTCGGCTGCGGCCAGTGCCGAGTCGCCGTGACGTTGCAACGTGTCGAGTTGGAAGAGCGAGTTGAAAGGCATGAACTGGATGCCCGTCTTTTCGTAGACTGTCTCGCGTGGCATGCGTCTGAACAACTCCTCCATCGCTCCCTGTGTGTGTTGGTCGCGATAGCAGTAGGGATTGCGCAGCAAGCCACCGTCCTTGCCCACCATCACGAAGTCGCATCCCCACGTGTCGATGCCGATGGAGGTCAGGGCGATGCCTTCGTCTGCCACCAGGCACAGGGCGTGCACGATTTCGGCATACAGTGCATAGATGTCCCAGTAGAGGTGTCCCCTCAACTGAATCATGGGGTTGGCAAAGCGCGTGAGTTCGCGCTGTTCTATCTTTCCGTCGGCCTGTGTTCCCAGGATGGTCCGCCCGCTCGTGGCACCCAGGTCGACGGCCAGGAAGGTCTGCCCTGTTTCAGAAGCGTGAAGAGGATTATTCATTTTTTCAATTTTCAATTTTCTCATCGTTCGGCTTGCCGACGCTTTGGCTCGTCCAAAGAATTTTCAATTCCCTATATTCCCTTTTGGTGAGCCGCAGGAAGGAGCCGTGCTGTGGCGCGGTGACGCCTGTGATGTCCTGTGGGTCGCGGAAGTTACGGAGGAGACGGTCGGCCTGGCAGATGCGGTAGTGCTTGGGGTTGGAGGAGTATTCGATGTAGGCCACGCGCCAGCCTTTTTCGCCGCGCAGTTGGAAAGCACTTGAACCCTCACACTTCTTGTTGCCCTCGAAACTGACGTAGTCGTCGTCGACGGGTTCGCTCCAGGGGCCTGTCAGGGTTGGAGCCGTGGCGGTGTAGATGCCGGGTTGTCCACCTTCCTTCTTGATGAGCATGTGGTAGCGGTGGTCGGCCTTGATGTAGTTGATGTCGGCGTCGATGGTGGCGTATCCCCAGTCGAAGAGCAGACGGGGTTTGGTCAGTCGGGTGAAGGTGGCGTCGGCATGGCTGTAGTACATGCGGTCGTACTTTTCTTCGGCGGGGTTCCACATGGAGTAGTAAATCATGTAGCCGCCCCGCTTGCCGTCGGGCCATCGGAAGCGTGCATCCCAGATGATTTGGGGTGCCCACACGCGCTTCACGCCCGCCCAGTCGCGGTAGGCGTCCGGGCTTTCGGGGTCGCAGAAGATGGCCGGTCCCTGCCGGAAGTCGAAGGTCACGGACTGCCAACCGTGCAGCAGGTCGTCGCTCTGCAGCAGGTCGATGCCGTAGTTGAACCATTCTTTCGACTTGCGGACGCACATGTCGGTGGTCACCATCAGGTAGCCCTTCCCTCGGTGGCGGCGGCAGATGTAGGCATCGCGCTGTCCGCCCTCGATGCGGGCATGTTCCTCGGGATTCATCACGGGCTTTCCACCGAGCACGTCGTCGTAGTGCAGTCCGTCGCGGCTCACGGCGTAGGCTGTCCACTCTCCGCGGTCGCTCATGTGGCAGTACAGGTAGCCATAGCGTCCTTTCTGCCGGTTCTGCGCCAGGGTACAGGTGGCCACGGTCAGCGCCAGGGCCAGCAGCGTCGTCCGTTTTATGTGTTTCATGGATTGAGGGTGTTGGATGTGCGAATATACATCTTTATTTTCAGATGTGAAAATTTCTCGCCCTTCGTCTGCACCAAAAATCGGATGTCTCCACAATGAAAATTGAACGCAGGTTAAGTTGCGTGAAAATTCCGAGTACTTGGACGTAAATTTCCAAGTACTTGGAAATATTTTTTCAAGTACTTGGAATTTTTTTTCTAAGTACTTGGAAATTTTCTTCCAAGTACTTGGAAATTTTCTTCCAAGTACTTGAAAATTTGACGCGTCTGCGCCGCAGTTTTGAAAAGACTTAACACGGGTTTGATTTTCAGTGTGTTACAGTCGGGATTGGGGGTTGAGTGAAAAAGGTCGAGAGTCAAGGGTCGAGGGTCGAGAGTCCCATTATTTTCGGTCGAGGGTCAAGAGTCGAGGGTCAAGAGAAAAGGATAGAGGTTAGAGGTTAGTGACTTTGTGTTTCTTTTGTTTTGTGGAAAAATAAAATGGTTGTATTTTTGTGACGACAGAAACAATTTGTTGAAAACAATCCAAACATGAACCGAAATCTTTTGAGATGGAGTTGGGCGGCTTCGTTGTTCGTGCTGCCCCTGCTGGCTATGGGTCAGCGAGTGCAACAGCGGCTGGGCCGCGGTGTAGTGGTGGCCAAGAACGGTGGCACGGCCTTGGTGACGTGGCGACGGCTGGCCCAGGAACCGGAGTCGGCCCGTTGGAACGTGTATGTGAACGGTTCGAAGTTGAACAGCCAACCTGTCAGTAACACGAACTGGCAGACGTCGTCGTCTAACTTCCCGGCAGGTGCACAGGTGACGGTGGCGATGGTCGGTGCCGACGGCAGTGAGGGAGCAGAGAGTGCGCCCTTCAAGGTGCAGTCGTTCGACATGCGCAACATGTTCATGTCCATCACGTTTGAATCGGCTGGCTCGCCGCTGCAGTCGGCCAACTACGGTGTGGACTATGTGTGGCCCATCGACTTGGACGGGGACGGCGAGATGGACTATGTGGTGAACCGCAAGGGCGGTTCGGCGGGTCTGGACTGTTATGTGGAGGGCTACCTGGCCTCGGGCCGTCACCTGTGGACGGTTCGGCTGGGTCCGAACGAACTGAGTTGCTCGGGCCAGGACGACATGATTACGGTGGCCGACATGGACTGTGACGGGCTGGGCGACGTGGTGATTCAGTCGAGCGACGGCACACAGTTCTGGGACTCGGCCCAGGGCACGTTCGGCCTGTATGTGAACGCTGGGTCGACGGGCGACACGGACGGCGACGGCATCATCGACTACGAGACACAGTCGACGCGCAATGCACCGCGCTACATCAGCGTGATTGACGGTATGACGGGTGCTGAGAAAGGCAGCATCGAGCAGTCGTACAATTCAGACTATAACCGCACGAACCGCTCGTCGCTCATGGGCGACGAATACAACAAGCACGTGGGCCACATGGGTGTGGCCTTCCTGGACGGCCGGCATCCCTCGGTCGTGATGGAGTGGCACACGCGCGACACGGGCGGAGGTCACCATTACTACAACCTGGGAGTCAGTTACTACGACCTGGACGGCGGCTACACGGGACTGCACGAATTGTTCAACGAGCGGACGGGCGGGCCTGCATTCCACCAGATACGCGTGGGCGACACGGACGGCGACGGGCGCGACGAGATGATTGTGGGCGGCTACACGATGGACCACACGGGCAGCACGCTGTTCAACACGGGCATTGCCCACGGCGACCGTTTCCGTACGAGCGACATCGACCCCGAACGCCCGGGACTGGAGACCTTCGCCATTCAGCAATATGCCGGCGACATGCTGGGACAAGTGTTATATGACGCGCGCACGGGCGAGTTCATAAAGAGATGGTACATGGCCGGCACGGGCGACGTGGGGCGCGGCGAGTGCATGGATGTCGACCCCGCCCACCTGGGTTGGGAAATGTGGTCGACCATGGACGGCAACGTCTACGACGCCCAGGGCAACCCCACCGGACTGGGCAGCCAGTACCCCTGCGAGGGCATCTGGTGGGACGACCAGCCCGACCGCGAAATCGTACAGACCTCGGACAGCCACTACAACGTCTACATCCAGGACTTTTTCAACGGTCGTGAAGTGCAGTTTGCCAGCATCAGCAACTGGCGATACTTGACGGTCTATGCCAAGCGAGCCGCCTTCTGGGGCGACATCATCGGCGACTGGCGCGAGGAACTGGTGCTGCTGCACAAGGAGAACGGCGTGACCGTGGGCATCGTGGGCGTGACAACCGACTACCCCACCAACATAGACAATATCTATTGCCTGCAGGAAGATCCCCACTACCGTGGCGACTGCTCGACGAAAGGCTACTACCAGAGCCCCAACCCAGGATTCTACCTGGGCTACGACATGCCGCGCCCGCCACTGCCTCCGTGCATGGTGGCCGACGTCATCGCCTCGCCTGGCATGGAGATGCCCAGCGGGTCGTCGGTACTGCTCGACCTGTCGTTCGGCTCGGCAGACATGAACGTGTCGGGCACGGCCAGCCCCACGGTGGTCTATGCCATGCCGGTGCGCGACCAAGCCATCGGACTGAAGGGCAGCGGCCAGATGGCCGGCAGCATGGACCTGTGGAAAAGCCAGCAGGGAACGCTGCGCGTCGATGTGCCACTGAACTACGAGGGCACTACCTACATCTCGGAAGGCGTGCTCGAACTGAACAACACGGTGAAGGGCACGGTCGAACTGCGCGCCCGTGGCACACTGGCCGGCAACGCCACCGTCGAGGGGCCGCTGGTGCTGGAGAGTGCCCTGAACTATGAAGGCGGACGGCTGATGCCCGGCACCGCCGAGACACAAGGTGTCATCACCCTGAAGAAAGGACTCACGGTCGACGGACGCCTGTTTGCCGAAATGAACGTCTGGAATGCCGACAAGTCGTCAGACCTGATTGCCGTCGAAGGCGACTTGGTACTGGGCGAAGCAGGACAGTTGGTGCTGAACATCAAGCCCGACACGGAACGCCTGACCTGGGGCAGTTTCAAACTCATCTCGTTCACAGGCGAGGTGAAAGGCTCGCTCGCCCAAGTGTCGGTCATCGGACTGCAAGGACTGGACTTCAACATCGAGGAGAAGGACAACGCCCTGTGGCTGACCATCAACGAACAGCGCGAGGCTGCCGACGGCGTGCGCTGGACGGGCAGCAGCAACACATCCTGGGACTACAAGACCCCGAACTTCAGCCTGAATGAAAGTGCGACCGCCTTCGTCGCCAACGATGCCGTGACCGTGGGCGACGATGCCGAAAATACCACCATCGTGGTCAACGACATGATGCCCGTGGGGAGCATGACGTTTGAAAACGACAGCAAAGTCATCATCGTGCAGGGCGACGGAGGATTCAGCGGCTCGGGCGACCTGGTGAAGAACGGAAAGGGACGCGTGAACATGAACGTGACCCGCAGCAACTACACGGGACGGACCATCATCAACAGCGGTGTACTGAGCGTGAAGGAACTGGCCGACGGCGGACTGCCCAGCAGCATCGGCGCTGCATCGAGCGCAGCCCAGAACCTGCAAATCGGCAAGGCCACCCTGGTGGTGAACAACAGCAACTCGGCCACCAACCGAGGCGTGACCCTGACCGACACGGCCATCATCAACGTGGCCAACGGAATCTGCGCCCTGAAAGGCATCGTAACCGGCAATGGCGTGCTGCACAAGACGGGTAGCGGCCAACTGAACCTGACCTACGACGGTGTGAACCCCTACAAGGGCACAATCCTGCAGGCCGGCACCCTGGCCATGGGAACATGGCGCTCCACCTTCGGCAGTGCCACATCGCCCATCGAGGTGACGGGCAACAGCACCATCACGGTCTTCAACGTGAACAGCACCTCGACCGTGCCCACCCTGCAAAACACCATCACCATCCAGAAGGGACGCACCCTGACCATCAACGGCGGACAACGCTGCAAGATTCAAGGTTCGTGGAAAGGTGAAGGAACGGTGAAAATCAATTTCCCCTACGTCCGTGGCGACGTGGAGACCAACATGTCGGACTTTGAAGGTACCTTCAACCCCACCAGCGGACAACTGCGGCTTTCGTCCACACTGGACCTGTCGAAAGGTACGTTGCAGGTGGGTCCGGACGTGTACGTGGCTCACGTGAGGCCGCAAGCGGGTAACGAGGAACAGCGAACCGCAAAAATCGGTGCCCTGTCGGGCAGCGACGCATCGGCCACACTGAGCACCGGTACATGGGAAGTGGGCCACAAGGGCACGAACACAACCTTTGCCGGCAAACTGAACGGCAATGCCAGACTGGTGAAGGTGGGCGACGGCGTCCTCACCCTCACGGGCAGCAGTGAAGCCGCCATGACCATCAACGCCGGCGCACTGAGCATGGACTGTGAAAGTGCTGCCACGACAAGCGCACTCGTCACCGTCAACAGTGGCGGGACAGTGTGCGGAACGGGAAAGACGGCTGCCGTCACAGTGAGCAAGAACGGTATGCTGGCGGCAGGGCGAATAAGTTCGCTGCTGCCTGCATCCCTCACGATAACGGGTGCACTGACCGTTGCCGAGGGCGGCAAAATCAGAGTGCGCGGACGTGGCACTTCGACCAGCATCGACTCGTATGACATCTCGGAAGGCATCCGACTGAACAGCCCCTGCTTCGTCATGGAACGCCTGTCGGACGACTGGCAACCCGACACCGACTACAAAGTGTTCAAGGGTAGTGGACAGATTACCCTCTCAGGTACTCCCACCTTCGAACCGGCCATTCCACGTGAAGGCTACCTGTGGGACACAACAGCACTGGCCACCGACGGCATCCTGCGCATCGTGCCCGACCCTGTCGGCATCCACGGCACTGAGACCGATGGCGAGACACCCGTCATCTACGACCTGAGCGGACGCCGTGTCGAGACCACCCAGCCCCAACATGGCATCTACCTGATGAACGGCAAAAAAATAAGAAAATGAGAATACTGCCCGCCATCCTCTGCTGCTGTGCCTGGCTCACAAGCCAGGCACAGCACGACATCAACTTCGATGCCGACTGGACCTTCAAACATCGGGGCGTGGAAAAGACCGTAACACTGCCCCATGCCTGGAACGAGGACGACGCGTTTGCCGTAAGCATTGCCGAACTGAGCACCGACACGGTGCGCTACCGCAAACACTTCCGACTGCCGAAATCGGCCAAGGGCAAACACGTGTACATAGAATTTGAGGGGGCACGACAAATGGCCAAGGTGTGGCTCAACGGCCACTACCTCGGCATGCACGAGAATGGCATCACGGCTTTCGGCTTCGACCTCACCCCCTACCTGGACTGGCGAGGCGAAAACCGGCTCGAAGTGCTGACCGACAACGACTGGGACTATAAAGAGGAAGCCACCGGCACCCCCTTCCAGTGGAACAACCGCAACTTCAACGCCAACTATGGCGGACTGCCCAAACACGTGCGGTTGCATGTACTCGACGACATTCACCAGACGCTGCCGCTCTACTCCACCCTCGGCACCACCGGCGTCTACATCTACGGCAAGAACCTGGACGTGGCGCAGCGAAGCGGCACTGTGGTAGCAGAATGTGAGGTGCAGAACGAAGGCCGACATGCAAGGCAGGTGGCACTCTTCGTCACCGTCACCGACCGCAACGGTAGGCGGGTGGCCGAATTTGCCAGCGAGTCCGTCGCCATTGCAGCCGGCTCAATCACCACACTGACGGCGGAGCAGACACTGGACAACCTGCATTTCTGGTCGTGGCGATACGGCTATCTCTACACCGTCACCACGGCATTGCGCGTCAACGGGAAAACCGTGGACGAAGTGACCACCCGCACGGGGTTCAGAAAGACCGAGTTCGCCGACGGCATGATACGCCTCAACGACCGCGTGCTGATGGTTCACGGCTATGCGCAGCGCACCAGCAACGAATGGCCGGCAGTGGGCATGAGCGTGCCCGACTGGTTGAGCGACTACAGTAACGGACTAATGGTTGAAAGCGGAGCCAACCTCGTACGCTGGATGCACACCATGCCCTGGCGCAGCGACGTACAGTCGTGCGACCGCGTCGGACTGCTCCAAGCCATGCCCGCCGGCGATGCCGAAAAGGACGTCGAAGGCAGGCAGTGGGAACAACGACTCGAAGTCATGCGCGATGCCATTGTCTACAACCGCAATAGTCCCAGCATCGTATTCTACGAATCGGGCAACAAGGGCATCAGCGAAACGCACATGCAGGCCATGAAAGCCATCCGCGACGAGTTCGACCCACACGGAGGCCGAGCCATCGGCTCGCGCGAAATGCTGGCCAACAACTCCTGCGCAGAATACGGCGGCGAAATGCTCTACATCAACAAAAGTGCCGGCAAACCCTTGTGGGCCATGGAATACTGTCGCGACGAAGGACTGCGCCGCTACTGGGACGATTGGACACCACCCTTCCATCCCAACGGCCAAGGGCCGCTCTATCGCGGAGAACCCGCCACGGCCTACAATCTGAACCAGGACCAACTAGCCATCGAACACGTGCGCCGTTGGTATGACTACTGGCAAGTGCGCCCAGGCACGGGAAGGCGCGTCAGCAGCGGTGGCGTGAAAATCATCTTCTCCGACACCAACACTCACTATCGCGGTGAGTCCAACTACCGCACCAGCGGCGTGGTCGACGCCATGCGACTTCCCAAGGACTCCTTCTATGCCCACCAAGTCATGTGGAACGGATGGGTGGAACCCGAACAACCCCAAACCTACATCATCGGTCACTGGAACTACCCTGACGGAACCGTCAAGCCGCTCTATGTCGTCAGCAATACAGACAGCGTTGCACTCCTGCTGAACGGACAGCCATTAGACGTTCCGCTGAGCCGCCAGTACGACTTCCTGTTCACGGCAGACAGCATTGCTTTCCAACCCGGTCAACTCCAAGCCATCGGCTACAACAACGGACTACCCGTCAGCAACTATACCCTCGAGACGGCAGGCGCACCCGTCCGCATCCGACTCACCACCCTGACATCTCCGCAGGGATTCGTAGCCGACGGCAGCGACATGGCACTCATCACCTGCGAAATCGTCGACAGTACAGGCCACCGCTGCCCCACGGACCAGCGCACCGTACACTTCACCATCGACGGGCCTGCCGAATGGCGCGGTGGAATCGGCCAAGGCGAACGAAACTGCATCCTGCAACCCTACCTGACCATGGAATGTGGCATCAACCGTGCCCTCCTGCGCAGCCTCCCAACTACTACTTCCACCATTCGCATCACTGCCACAGCCGACGGTCTTCCGCCCACCCACTTGGACATCATTTACGCTACTACGTCGGAGAGGGCAGCCACAAATCCTTCACTCCCTACCGAGGAGGTTTTCTCTCGCTCTTTGAAGAAACTGAAGGAGGCTCTCCCCATCCAATACGTGACAGCCGGCTGTAACCCAGAGACAGTGACCAATGCCATCGACGATGACGAAGAAACCGAATGGCGCAACGACGGCCAGACTGCCACGGCATGGATTACCTTCACTCTCAAAGCACCCACCCGTGTCGACGAGATAAGTTTGAAACTCTCCGCATGGAGACGCCGCAGTTACCCTCTGCAAGTCATTGCAGACGACGGCAGCGTTTTGTGGAACGGAAGCACACCCACCTCACTCGGCTACGTCCTGCTCCCCCTCCAACCCCACGCGCCAACGTCTACCATCACCATCATCCTGCTCGCCGCAGCCGACGAACACGAAGCATTCGCTCAAGTCACAGAATTGGCACAACCTGTTTCGAGCCAATCGGACAGCGACAAGTCACGACAGGGCGAAAAAGTGCGCCACGACCTACGTATCATCGAGTGTGACCTGTTAAAAATCAAGGAATAATCACATCTGACAAGAGAAGCGGGGAACAGATTGTTTAGTCTGTTCCCCGATTTTCTTATGATATAAAGCAAAAGCAAGAAAAATCTATGGAATGAGCAAGGAAGAATCTCCGTAACTGAGGAAACGGAAATCGTGGCTAAGCGCATAGTCGTATATGTCGCGCCATCGACCTTGGACAAAAGCGGACACAAGAAGGAGAAGCGTGGACTGCGGTTGGTGGAAGTTGGTGACCAAGGCGCGGACTATGTGAAAGTGATAGCCAGGAGTAATGATGATTTGGGTGGCAGTATGGAGTACGGTGGTTTTGTTGCGGTCGAACCAGTCGAGAATGTTCTGCAGGTAGCGAAGGGTCAACCGCTGGTCGTCAACAGACGATGCAGCAGGGTTATCTTCATAGGGTTCCCATTGGGCTACACAAAGTTGCTCCTCTGTGGCTTCGGGATGGTGTTGCATCTTGCGGCCAATATAGTAAAGGCTTTCAAGCGTACGGACAGAGGTAGTACCAACGGCAATGCAGTGCCCCTTGTGGTCCAGGAGCCGCTCGATGGTGTGTCGTCGAACGACAATGTATTCGCTGTGCATCTCGTGGTCACCGATTTCCTCGGTCTTGACTGGCTTGAAGGTACCTGCACCAACGTGAAGGGTAAGTTCATCACGTTCGATACCAGCGGCATCAAGTGCCTGGAGAACGGGGGCGGTGAAGTGGAGCCCGGCAGTAGGTGCGGCCACACTACCCTGTATCTTGGAATAGACAGTCTGATAGGTTTGCAAGTCACTCTCCTCAGTAGCACGGTTGAGATACGGTGGTATGGGCAACTCGCCTACGGCCTGAAGAATTTCGGAAAAGGTGAGGGAGGAATCGTCCCATGTGAACCGCACGCGATGCTGAGTGCCATCGGCAGCATCGACATCGAAGGGAAGACGTTCGGCAGTCAGCCGGACAGGATGACCACCCACTTCGACTGAACGCTGCAAGATGCCATTCTTCCAGCGTTTCAGATTACCAATCATACACAACCACTCAACTTGGCCACAGGTGGTGAAATTTTGCTGGTATTCACGTGGCTGGTGGGGTTCCATGCAGAATACTTCGATGAGGGCTCCAGTGTCCTTCCGAAAATGGAGGCGCGCCTGAATGACACGTGTGTTATTGAAAACCATCAAGGCTCCCCCAGTCAGATACCGAGGCAAGGAGGCAAAGGTGTCCTCAACAATCTGACCCTGGCGGTAGACAAGCAGTTTGCTGGCGTCACGCTGGGACAAAGGGAATTTGGCTATTCGATGGTCGGGCAGGTCGTAATTGTAGTCTGCTATACGGAGATGGTGTTGGTCTATATTCATGAAATTTAAAATTTCGGTCAAGAGTCAAGAGTCAAGGGTCAGGAGTCCCTGGGAACGCGGTTATCGCGAAGCGCTTTGGCTCGTCCAAAGACCTCCGCGGTCCGACCGCAGAAACAAACTTCAGACATTTGAATTCGTAACGGCTGAGAGTGCCGTCGGTTCGACGTAAGAGGAGGTGCCCTGTCGGTTCGACATCAGCGATACTGGCCGAGAATGGACCCTGGGCATCTTCAAAGAGATGGAATCCCTGACGTCGATAGAGGGTTGCCATGTATTGTCTGCGGACAATGTCGAATTGAGATTGTGCCAACAACTGATAGTAGTCTGTGAATCTTTGTACAATGTCTGTGAGCAATGCAGTCCGGTCTGTTTCGTGGCCCAATATCTGGTAGAGGGACACGGGGTTGGGAGCATCGCTATGGAACTGTTGCTGGTTGACATTGACACCCGTGCCAATAATGGAAGTCGCAAGTTTATTCCCCTGTATCGTACTCTCAATGAGTGTACCACTTATTTTCAAGTCAGCATAGTAGATGTCATTTGGCCACTTCACGGTGAACTCCATCTCCGCATTGAGTCCTGTCCCTTGTTTCTGCACAAGACATTTCAAGGCTTCACATACAGACAGAGCAATGGACTGGCTGAGGAGAAATTGACAGGAAACAGGCAAGAAAAGAGGATGGAGAACGATGGAGAAGGTGAGATTGCAGCACGGTTCAGATTCCCAATGGTTGCCCTGCTGTCCGCGGCCATTTGTTTGTGCATCGGCTTCAATCAGGGTAAATTCTGGCAGGATGGTCCCTTGCTTCAGCAGTTGACGTGCATAGGAATTGGTGGAACCGACTTCCGACAGATGGATATGACGTGCAATTCCTTCCACGTTCAACGTTTATTCTTGAAAAAATCCTTCACCAACGTGGCACATTCTTCTGCCAATATGTCACTCAAAACTTTACACTTAGGATGCAATGCAGAGGGTGCCAAATGGCGATAGCCACGCTTCTCGTCGCTGGCTCCAAAAACCAAACGTCCTAACTGACTCCAGCCCATGGCACCTGCACACATGACGCAAGGTTCAAGAGTGACATATAGTGTGCAACGGTCAAGATATTTACCACCTAACTGTTCTGTGGCTGCTGTAATGGCTTGCATTTCAGCATGAGCCGTAACGTCGTGGAGTGTCTCGGTAAGATTGTGTCCCCGACCAACGATTCGCCCATCGTCCGCCACCACCACCGCTCCGACCGGTATTTCGTCGCGGTTCAGTGCCTTGCGTGCCTCGTTCAAGGCCTCACGCATCATTTGTTCATCATTTTTCACCTTTCACCTCCTCGAAATCGATGTAGGTTCCCTCATCATCGGTAATCACCTTGTTTTCATAAGCAGCGTCGTTGCCAGTAGCAGAACTCCCACCGCCTCTTTGCATTCTTGCTTCCTGCTGGTCAGTATTGTCTGCTGTATCGTTGCCAAAAGACTTTCCAAGGTTTTTCATCAAGTGAATCCCCATACCCGCTAATATCAGCGGTGCAAGATACCACAACAAAAGCAGGAACAATATAATAATGAAAAAAATAATCATGACTTGTATTTCTTAGTTACTACTTGAACCAAACCCATGATGATGTAAAGCCCTATACAGGCTACTAATCCTCTGCTCAAATATTGCCACACGAAACGGCCGGAAGGAGACGCAATGGCACAAACGGCCAAAATACAGGTGCACACTCCAAGGAATCCAAAGCGGACAATGTTCTCCCTCTCACGCAAGGATGTACTATGGAACTTGAGCGAGAACATCGGAATCTCGCTAACCAGCAAAAAACAGAACATCAACATGAATGCAAGAAGAAAAACAGCATTGAACATGGGAGAACAAAGATAGTCATAACTGCTGGAAATGAGCGCAGCCCAAAAAATGGCACATGCGGGAGTCGGCAGTCCGATAAAACCTGTGTGTTGTCGTTCGTCAAGATTGAATTTTGCCAGACGATAGGCAGAAAAAGCAGCCAAAAGAAATGCCGCGAAAGGCAGGCATCGAGACCAGAATGGAGCGTATATCAGTTCTGGATAGCGCACATGGGTGAAAAGCGTAAATATCATGGCACTGGGAGTCAGTCCAAATGTAATCAGGTCGGCCAAGGAATCCAACTCGACACCCAGCGGGCTCGGTGCCTTCAACAAACGGGCTGCCAAACCATCAAAGAAATCAAAGACAGCACCCAAAAGAATAAACAGAAATGCACTCTGATAATTGGCATGGAAAGCAGCACCCGTAGCGATGCATCCACATATCAAGTTGGAACAAGTAAGTGCATTCGGAAGGAATCGACGTCTACTCATACAGAGTCTATTTAGTTTACAAAAAGAAAAACACACATTTTTTCCTATTTTAATTTTGCTATGATGGTTTCGTCACCAACAGTTGCCTGACCCAGTTTCACGCAGACTTCCGTTCCCAACGGCAGATAGACGTCTACCCGAGAACCAAACTTGATAAAGCCCATGTGGTCGTCAATATAGCAGTCTTGACCCTCCTCGGCATAAGTTACTATGCGACGTGCCATAGCACCTGCAATCTGACGTGCCATCACCTCCTCACCTTGCGGAGTCTCAATGACCACCATGGAACGCTCGTTCTCCGTACTTGCCTTGGGTAAGTAGGCGGCCATGAAATTACCATCCTGATGAGCCACCTTCGTAACCCGCCCCTCACATGGAATCCAGTTGGCATGAACATTCGTAAGACTCATAAAAATAGAGATCATCAACCGTCGGTCGTGAAAATACTCCTTCTCATCCACTTCCTCGACAACAACAACATGGCCATCGCAAGGAGCAACCACAGTCTTCGTGGTAGGACCTTGGAACATACGAACGGGGCAACGGAAGAAATTGGCCAAAATTCCATAGCACACACCAAAACCACCAATCAAAACATAAGAAATCCAGCCATGACCAAGCAACCACAGACTTATCACAACAATCATGCCCAAGAGAACACCACAAACAATTAAAGTCGTCTTGCCCTCGTTGTGAATACGAATGCGATTCCTACGCTTATTGTGAATCACAGGTTTTTGTTTAGACATATTATTTAGGTTAATATGATGCAAAGTTAATAAAAAACATAAAAACAAGACAAAAAAAACGCTTATTATTAGGATTTTTGATAATCTGAGTACTTTAACCTGCAATAATCACCATTTTCCCAAAGTTCCACATTTTTTTATGACAGAATTTTTTAATTCTCCATTTTTTACCTACCTTTGCACTCGCTTTTTGAGAAAGATTGTCTCAACAACCATCTTGACACCAAAAGGCTTCAGGTGTTTGGACCATGGTGTAATTGGCAACACAACAGGTTTTGGTTCTGTCATTCTGGGTTCGAGTCCCGGTGGTCCAACCCAATCCAAACATAGGAAACAGACAAAAGACATCCGCCCAACCGGCATTACTTTCCTGTCCCTTTTAATTTATTCGGACTTGTAGCTCAGTTGGTTAGAGCAACAGACTCATAATCTGGAGGTCCCAGGTTCAAGCCCTGGCTGGTCCACTCTGAAAATCAGCAACTTAGAAGAAATTCAAGTTGCTGATTTTTCGTTTCGGGAAAACAATGGGAAAACACAGCAATTTTGAAAACTCCCTGATTTTTTGATAAACTTGGC
>FLNU01002345.1_pt1 | contig 34887 bp, 28 predicted proteins | sample 1140361 | NCBI WGS metagenome assembly FLNU01 (sample SAMEA3878206, study PRJEB12797) | bioreactor metagenome | biome: Moose rumen | place: Sweden | collected 2011-10 | reverse complement strand
GAATAATGATACATGAATAAACCGCAAAACATATTGGTTTCTGTCTGTATGGTGGCATATAATCAGGAGCAGTACGTACGTGAGGCTTTGGATAGCGTGCTGATGCAGAAAGTGAATTTCCCGATAGAGATTATCATCAGTGATGATTGCTCTACAGATGCCACTCCACAAATCTTGCAAGAGTATGCTGTGGTTCATCCCGATGTGGTTAAACCGATATTGGGCAAGCAGAACGTAGGTTATCCCAATAACCAACGTCGCTCATTAGAGGCTGCAACCGGTAAGTATATTGCCCTCTGCGATAGCGATGATTATTGGACAGATCCGTATAAATTGCAAAAACAGGTGGATTATATGGAGTCCCATCCGGAATGTGCAATCTGTTTTCATAATGTGATGCACATCTATGATGGTACAACAGTTCATCGTTCTTTGCTCGTCCCGTTGGACTTTCCGACAGAACTAACCATAGAAGATGTCATCTCCCGTAGGTGGTTTTTGCCTACAAACAGTGAAATATTCCGTCACGAATATCTTTCTTTCCCTGACTGGTATGATTCTGTGCTGCATATTGATTATGTGCTCAACTTGCTTATCTCGCAGTATGGTACGCTCCATTATATGCCGGATGTGATGGCTGTATATCGCCATACGGCAATAAGCGTAAATGCACAGCATCGTGATGGAGAGTGGGGGTATATGCTTTTTCATTCCAGGACGATGAAGACTATTTTGGAACACATGTATGATTCGTTGAATAAACAATATTTTCCTTTATTAGGTAAGCGTATAGCCTTCTATGATGCTGAGATTAAACGTTATGAGCGCGAGGTGCATTTTGAAAAACACCCTATAGAAAAATGGCTTCGTCCAAAGACTTACAAACGCGCCCTCAAACGTGAATTATTGCGGCTTTTGACCGCGAATGGCATGGGGGGGGGTAAAATAACACCCCTTCTCACCGTATGCGTACGCACACATAATCAAGAGCGTTTTATAAGCGAAGCATTAGATAGTGTTCTGATGCAGAAAACTAATTTTGATTTTGAAATAATCATCAGTGATGACTATTCAACGGATGGAACAGTAGAAATACTGAAAGAGTATCAACGGCAATATCCCGATAGAATACATCTCATCTTAGGAGAAGCGAACATAGGTGGACCTGCTAATCTGAAAAGAGTGATAGATGCAAGCAATGCTAAATATATTAATTGTTTAGACGGGGATGATTTTTATACGGATGACTATAAACTGCAAAAGCAAGTGGACTTTTTAGAAGCACATGCTGAATATGCAGCATGTTTCCATAATACATGGCACGCTGATGCAGACGGGCGTTTAAGAGGCTTGTTCAATCCTTCGGATTTCCATGCGATCCATGATGCACGAGAATTCATTCGTGAGCGATGGTTTGTACCTATTCATAGCGCGGTATTGCGACGAGAGTATATAGAGTTCCCGGATTGGTATAATACCGTAATGAATGATGATTATGTAGTGCATCTTTCTGTCGCAAAGCACGGTCCATATTTCTATATGCCGGATGTAATGGTGGCTTACCGTCATCATGGAAATAACACCTCACGTGCCTACCACGATCAAATCTTGACAGACACGCAGTTGTGTACTATTTTGGAGAATATGATGCCTCTTTATCCGGCAGAATACGCAACGGATTTTGATGCTCGTATCGCGGACTATAAAACAGAAATAGCAGATTTGCAATTACTACAATCCCAACCTTGGCGCAAATGGTTTAGAAAAAAAATATACAAACGAGCCGTCAAAAAATGGTTAAGAAAATTGGGAATATGAAGGTTTCTTTCATTGCTATTGTAATGCGATAAATGAGATAAATGCCGTAGCCTTGTGTGTTAATCAAAAATACCAACATTGTTCTAAACATAAAAATGTACAAAATATGCAAGAAGTCAAGACGCGAATAGTATTAAATCTCTATAGGGGGGGGTATTCGCCGACAATCAGACACATCAAATCATAAAAAGCAGATTGATGAACGTGATTCTGCAATTGAGTTGTTAAGAATAATATGCATGCTTTTTGTGGTGATTCAGCATGTGGTGAATTATTCCATATTTCCTGAGATAGAACAGGCTGACGGACATTGGACTATAGGTTCGTATGTCGCCCAATGTAGCAAAGGATTCTTGTGCGTAGCAGTGGATTGCTTTGTGTTGATTTCCGGTTACTTCGGGATAAAATTTAAACTGCGGCACATCGCAAATTTGTATTTGACATGCGCATTTTATAATTTATTCGCTTATGTGATACATATCCTTTTAGACGATGCCGTAATTGGAAAAAGCTTGATACTGAATGTGGTGTTCCCGTTTTCGCATAGTACGTTGTGGTTCATCAATTGCTATGTAATGCTGTTCTTCTATGCTCCGCTATTGAACGCTGCTGTAGCATATCTGAATAAAAAGCAGCATCTGATAGTGATACTATCATTATCGTTTACAAATGTATATTTAGGTAATTTCTGGCAAGCTCCACTATATGATTTAAATGGACTATCTATATTGAATTTTATGCTTTTGTATCTCATAGGTCGATACGTCAATCTTTATATATCGCAAGATACCATAAATATGCATAGATGGCTATGGCTTATTATTTACGTTGGATGTGCCTTATTTGCCGGCATAGGAAGTGATTTCGATCATATTTATCATTGGACGTTTTGGAGAGGTTTTACGTATAATAGCTTACAGATGATTTTTGGAGCATTAGCGTTGTTTTTGTTCGCTAAATCATTCCGTTTTCATAGTCGAACCATAAACTGGATTGCTGTAAGTACCTTGGCAATTTATTTAGGTCATGAGCATGCGTATGTTAATCATCATTTATATAGATTTATTGCCGAACTTGCAGACACATTCTTTGTTGAGCCGTATAGCCTTGCTGTAGATGCTGTTTGCAGATTGCTTTATGGAATAGTAATAAGTGTTATCATTGCTGCCATTTTGGTGCTGTTTGATAAAATCAGGATTCTTCTAATGAAACCAATCTGGAAAGTGTATGACAAACTTGTACCGAAAATATTCAACAAATTCGTAAAACCTTTATTCAATAAATGGTACTTATAAATACGCCTAATCGCTTTCCTGTCGTTGGTCGTGGTAGTGAGGGATTCCTATCCCTCACAAAACATAGAAAAGTGTATGCAATTTGCATAGGTAACCATCCGATAATCTCCTATGGCATTCTGTATTACCTATGAGTAACATAAAGTGAGTCATTCGGACAGATTTGGCGGAGTCATTCGGAAATTTTTCAGTGAATAAGAATCATGAAACTCTCCATCATAACTATCAATTACAACAATGCCGAAGGCCTCCGCAAAACACTTGTAATATATTAAATCTTGTGCCCTCTGTCCGTATTCCTAATCTTGCCGCTAACTCATCCCTGTAGAGTACAAACTCTACAATATATCTTCCCAAAAGTAAAATTTTAAAGTTTTGAAAGAAAAACAAAAATTATAGCATATATATTTGCTAAATTTAAAAAAAAAATCGTATCTTTGCAGCCAAGATTCAAATTAGATTTGAAAATTGTCCGAATACCTTGTTAGAATATGTATATTAGATAGTTACAAGATGTGCTTTTGCGCATGAGTCAAAAATGGTCAGTCATTTCTGTTACAGGACCGCGTCAGTCCGGTAAGACTACATTGTGCCAAATGGCCTTCCCCGATTATGATTACGTAAATTTGGAGCATTTGCCTACGCGAATGCATATTCAGGAAGATACAGATGCCTTTCTGGATGAGCATCAGCATGGACTAATCATCGACGAGGCGCAATACATGCCGGATATTTTTTCATATATCCAAGTTCGTGTGGATCGTGACAAGAGGTTGCGTTACGTACTCAGCGGGAGCAGTGATTTCCTATTGATGCAAGGAATTACGCAGTCGTTGGCAGGTCGTGTGGCTGTATTACGCTTGTTGCCGTTGTCTTTCCGTGAGATAGGTGCCCAAATAGAGGATTATACCACCAACCAGCTCATGTTCCGTGGATTCTATCCTGCAGTGTGGGGTGACGAACGTGAACCTAAAGATGTTTATGAGAGTTATTACGAAACGTATCTTGTGCGTGATGTCCGTCAGATTATCAATGTGCAAAATATAAATGCGTTCAGACATTTTGTGATGCTTTGCGCCGGACGGGTAGGTAGCGAGTTTAATGCGATGGCAATATCACAAGAGGTTGGTGTCAGCAACCAGACGATAACGAATTGGATGAGCATACTCGAAACATCGTACACAGCTTTTCGACTACAGCCGTTTTATCGGAATATAGGTAAAAGGCTGTCCAAGACGCCAAAAATATATTTTTATGACGTAGGGCTTGCTGCTTGGCTATTAGGTATTCGTAACGAGACGGATTTGCAATCACACCCCTTACGTGGCAGTTTGTTCGAGAATATGGTAGTGGTTGAGATGTTAAAGCAGTGTTACAATAAGAGTGAACGACCTGACCTGTATTTCTATCGCGACAAATCTCAGCATGAGGTTGATGTGCTGCGTGTGGACGGATTACAGTTGCATGGATATGAGATCAAGTCAGGAGCAACATATCTCCCCGATTGGCAACGCAACTTGACGTATCTCCGAGGTCTGATGCCGGAAGCATTAGCATCCGCGACAGTCGTTTATGACGGCGCAGAAGAACAGATGGCAGCGCAAAATAGGCTAATCAATTACCGGCATGTAGTAATATGAGACTCACCATCATACCAATCCATTTCAACAATGCCGAAGGCTTGCGTTTTGATTGCAGATAGTGATGTCGGTTCTTATACTGTCGTTAGGTGTTTCCTGGGACATGGTCGCGTGATGCTCATGTGCATCCAATAACCTAACCATCACGGGACCATCTCTCGGAAACAACGTAAGAGCAATATATTCAGATGCGCACGGCTCTATGAATATCGGTGCGTGCAAAGAGATGAATGAATATGGATGATTTCGTGAAAAATCAACTGATATACAACTGATTTAAGCAAAAATCAACAAAATCAAAGTATTTTTTTCAAAAATTATAGCATATATATTTGTATATGACAAATTTTTGTTGTAATTTTGCGTTAAATTTGATAATATGTGCATAGAAAATATAAAATATTTGCATTTTCTGTGCGAGAAACAAAAGAAATGTTGCCGGTAGAAATATATCAGTCATTACGAAATGTTCCCATCTCTTCTCCTGCTTTGATAGCAGAGATAGGTCGTTATACGCCTAACGGGAAGTATAAATCTCCTGCAGCTAAGCTTAGTGCTTTGGAGAAAGGAGGTGATATTATCCGGCTAAAGCGTGGGTTGTATGTGCTTGATAGTGCCACTTTGGGCTATCCCATTTCGGCTCCGATATGTGCACAACATATCTATGGGCCATCCTATCTTTCTATGCAGTGGGCATTGTCTTATTATAGTCTTATTCCGGAACGAGCATACGTCTATACCTCTGTGACTACTAAGCGCACACGATTGTTTGATACTCCTCGCGGGCGTTTCAGTTATCATCAGGTTGCTCCGAACTATTATTCCATAGGAATCACGATTCAAGAGATAGATAACTTGAAATGCTTGGTAGCGTCACCGGAGAAAGCATTGGCTGATGCCATTCTAATGGATATTTATGTACCATATAACTCCCGAAAGGCATTGGCTACTTATTTAGAGGAAGATTTGCGTATGGATATGGATGCCGTAATGCGTATGGATACATCCGTTTTGCAATCTTGTTCGCAATGCGGGCGCAAGCAGCAGACATTAAATAACTTAATTCATCTCATAAAGCATGACCGTCTTTGAAACTTTAGTGGAGGCTTATCCGCTTAATGATGAACAACGGACTTTTGCGCAGCGAGAGACCATGCAGAAGATTGCATTGGCTGGGCTTACTCGTGCCGGTTTCTTCAATCATGCAGCTTTTTATGGTGGCACTTGCTTGAGACTGCTATACGGACTCACTCGCTATTCCGAGGATATGGATTTCTCTCTTGCGCAAAAGAGCCCTAATGCCCATTTGGAGAACTATTTCCCGGCTATAATAGAAGAATTCAAATTAGTGGGTTTAGATGTAGAAATAGCCAAGAAGGAAAAGAAGATTTTTGGTCGTGTTGAACCTGCTTTCCTCAAGGAAGATACAGAGGCGTATGACATCACTTTCCAGACACGAAAGATGATGAAGATTAAAATCGAACTGGATATCAATCCGCCATTAAGTTTCGAAACGGAGCAAAAACTACTGACAGAACCCTATCCGTTCTATGTTACGAGCATGTCGTTGCCTTGTTTGTTCGCGGGGAAGATGCATGCCTTGGTTTACCGCGCATGGCAACGGAGGGTGAAAGGTAGAGATTGGTATGATTTTGAATGGTATGTCCTCAATAATATTCCCCTCTCTTTTACGCATTTGAGAGAACGTATTCATGAGTTCAGCGGAGAATGGATAAGCAAGTCGGATTTTCAACAACAACTGCTGGATAAGTTAGCAAACACATCCATTGATATGGTTAAGCAGGATGTGATGCCGTTCCTCTATGGACGGTCACCTCGCGAACTGGATTTTTGGTCCAATGATTATTTCCTTGAATTAGCCTCAAGGATCCGGTGGCAAGAGTAAAGACTAAATGTGATAAGCCCATGAAACTATCTATCATCACCATAAACTACAACAACGCCGAAGGCTTGCGCAAAACTCTTGCCTCGGTTGCTGCACAGACGTGTAACAATATAGAGCATATCATCATCGATGGCGGTTCGACGGATGGCTCTGTGGATATCATACGTGAATATGCAGCGCATAACGCTATCTTCTCATCGTATAGAGTTACAAGTGCAACTCATTCCATTATTTGGATTTCCGAAAAAGATAACGGCATTTATAATGCAATGAACAAAGGAATCCTCAAAGCGACAGGAGACTATATTCAGATTTTGAATAGTGGGGATATATTAGCCGCAAATGATGTTACCGAACGGATGATGTCTGCGTTAGAGTCGCAGAATGATGAAATGAGCCGCACTAATGTGCTTAATGAGCCGCTATCGCTTAATGATGGGAAAGTTGGCATTCTCTATGGTAACATGATTAAGAAGGACTATACTACGGGCAAAATCATAGGAAAGAGTAGGGAAGTAGAGTACTCGCTGCGCAACTACTACTCAGGAACGATGAACCATGATTGCTGCTATATTCGGAAAAATTTATTTGAGACGTATGGTCTTTATGACGAGAACCTGAAGATTGTCTCTGACTGGAAATGGTTCTTGCAGGTGATTGGATTAGGGAACGTTAAGCCGGTGTATGTTGATATAGATGTAACCATCTTTGATGCAAGCGGAATAAGCGAGTCAAATCTTACACTTCGGAATAAAGAGCGTCGTCAAGTGTTGGAAGACGTGTTACCTCCGGCTATCCTTGCCGACTACGATGCACATGCGTTTGACACACGACAGATGGATCGGCTTCGGAAACATCATTTGTATGGATTGTTTTATTTTATGGAGCGCGTGTTGTTTAAACTCGAGAAATGGCATATCTTAAAATGAAACTTTCAATCATAGTACCTATTTATAATGTTGAGCCGTATTTGCGCAGGTGTGTGGATAGTCTGCTTGCGCAGGATTTGGCGGAGGATGGCTATGAGATAATCCTCGTGGATGACGGCTCGACTGATGGGAGTGGACAGGTGGCTGACGCATTGGCAGCGCAGCATACTAATGTGCACGTTATACATAAGAAGAACGAGGGAGTCAGTGTGGCGCGGAACACGGCTATGGCGGTCGCTAAGGGCAAGTATGTGCAGTTTGTGGATGCAGACGACTATATAATGCCAAATGTGTTAGGAGAACTGGTGGCGAAAATGGATGCTGAACAGTTAGAAATGCTGAGGTTTAACTACCGATTTGTTGACGACAATGGCGATGTTACTCACCCGAATAAATATTCTCAGCCGGACGATTATAGCGATTCTATATGCGATGGTCTCACATTCCTAAACGAGAGGTTAGGGGGAGGATGTTATGCATGGCAATTCATGTTTGCACATGAATTGACATGCATAAATTTTATGCATGGCATTGCTCTTGGAGAGGATACCTATTGGACTATACAGATGCTGATGCGAGTAAAGAGGATAACATCTGTGGATAGCGTTATCTATAACTATTTTGTGAGGGGCGAGAGCGCTACTTTTAATCCGTCGCCTGCGAAACGGCAAAAGCGACTTGACGACCAACTATGGATAATATCTAAGATGCAGACGGAGTTTAAGCCTCAGATGAATGACCGGCGCTGGCTTGACGGACAGATTGCCAATACCGCAATCAGTGTATTAACGACGGTGGCACTGCATTGTTATGGTGAGAGGCAACATTATATCAACGAATTAAAAAGAAATAAAGTTTTTCCGATAGCCAATCACCATCTTACTCCGTCGGCACAACGGAAACGACGGTGGATAAATATCTCTCCGCGGCTGTTCTGCTATTTGGTACACCTGAAAAATAAGGTGAAGTGAAAAGGGGAAGGTAAAAGTCAAAAATTTAACACAAATTATAAATTAGGTGTAATATCGTTATTAGAATACAATTATGAATATTGCGTCAGATAGAATTCTTAAGATGAAAGCGTCTCAGACGCTTCGTATGACTCAGCGGGCGGCTGAGTTAAAGTCTTCGGGTGTGGATGTTGTGTCGCTATCTGTTGGAGAACCGGATTTCTTCACTCCTCGGCATATTAAAGAAGCAGCCCAAAAAGCAATTGCGGAGAATTATTCGTTCTATGCTCCTGTTGCGGGTTATCTGTCTCTTCGTGAGGCGATTGCAAATAAGTTAGAGAAAGAAAACGATTTACAATATTCTTCTTCTCAGATTATTGTGTCAACAGGTGGCAAACAGGCTATTTGTAATGCAATTCTATCAATTATAAATTCGGGTGATGAAGTAATTATTCCCGCGCCTGCTTGGGTCAGTTATACAGAAATGGTAGGCTTGGCTGAAGGTGTCTCCGTGATTATTAAAACCTCAAAACAATCAGGATACAAAGTGCTACCTCAGCAATTGGAACAAGCGATTACTCCGAAGACGCGAATGTTTATTCTTTGTTCGCCCTCCAATCCTTCAGGGGCGGTGTATTCTAAATCAGAGATGCGAGAGTTGGCAAAAGTGATTGCTAAACACCCCGATATGATGGTATTGTCCGATGAAATATACGAGCATATCAACTATGTAGGCAAACACGTTTCAATGGCAGAATTTGCTGCAATAAAATCTCAGGTCATTATAGTAAATGGTGTGTCAAAAGCTTACGCAATGACCGGTTGGCGCATAGGTTTTTTAGCCGCAGAGCAGTGGGTTGTTGAGGCATGTAAAAAGTTGCAGGGACAATACACTACTTGTGCAAGCACAATAGCCATGAAAGCCGCAGAAGCTGCATATACAGGTTCGCAAGATTGTGTAAAAGAGATGCTTGAGCAGTTCCGTCGTCGTCGAGACTTAGTTACCGAAATGGCGCAAGAGATAAGAGGCTTTGAGGTGGAAAAGCCTGATGGTGCCTTTTATCTGTTTCCGAAGATAGATAGTTTATTCGGCGCAGAGTATATTGATAAAAATGGCGAAAAGCAGATAATCGGCGATAGCGAGGCACTTGCCGAATACATATTAGAAGAGGCTCATGTTGCCTCAGTTGCCGGCAGTGCTTTTCTTATGCCTGAGTGCATAAGATTTTCCTACGCAACATCAGAGGAAAATTTGAAAAAGGCATTTAGTAGAATAAAGATTGCAGTTGAAAAGTTGCGGTACGGCAATTATTAAGCACGTAGATGGCACTGTTAATGTCTTAAACTCGGAAGATGTTACTCACTTGTGCCCACCTGTGCGGCAAAAACGAATATAGAAATTAATGAAAATCACAAATGCAGAATATATTAAGTCTGCCGGAGGACTGAAAGATTGCATTTCCCACAACCTTGCGGAATTTGCTTTCATAGGGCGAAGTAATGTTGGTAAGTCGTCGCTTATCAATAGTTTAACAGGTAGGAACTCTCTTGCCAAAACATCTCAAAAGCCCGGCAAGACAATAACTATCAATTTTTTTAAGATAGAGTTGCAAGACTACAAAAAAAGGTTGAAGTCGTGGTATTTAGTTGACCTTCCCGGGTATGGGTTTGCGCAGGCGGGAGCCGCGCAACGGGAACAACTGAGGCAGCGCATTGAGCAGTACTGCCTTAATCGCGAGGAATTGACTTGCTTGTTTGTGCTTATCGACATTCGGCATAAGCCGCAAGCGATTGACCTGCAATTTATAGAGTGGTTAGGTGTTAACGGAATACCTTTCGCTATGGTGTTCACAAAAGCAGACAAGTTGGGAAGAGAAACGGCAAAGCGCAATGTGGAAGATTATAAGAATACACTATTGCAAACATGGGAAGAACTGCCGCCTATTTTCGTCACATCCTCACAGACAGGCGATGGAAAGGAAGAATTATTAAACTATATAGACCAAATAAGTGAAGTAAATAATGAAGATCAGTAACAGTACGCAAGGTATTTTTACAGGCGAGTTCGCTGTTTCTCTTGCGCTCCGTAAGGGAAAAAGCATAGTCGCATACTTGTTAGTGATATGGGTATCAATTATATTTTGTTGCTGTTCTGATGACAAAGAGAGCAAAAGTGGTTTGGGATTTGAGATACAACGCACTTCTGACTCTTGCTATATTCATATTCGCCAATCGGATTCAGAGCAAATAGAACAAGTATTTGCATTTCATAAAGATAGCATCTTTTCGCGAATAGTAACGACCTCAGTTACCCAAGTAGGTTTTTTGCAAGCAATAGGTGCGGAAACGCATATTGCAGGTGTTTGTGATTCCGAATATCTTTATACCGGTTTGCCCGGCGCAGTAGATGTCGGCTCTTCACTAACTTTAGATTACGAAAAGATAATCAACACCAAAGCAGATCTTGTGTTGCTGACATACAATGGTGATAGTCGTTTTGATACGCGGTTATCTGATTTTGGAATTCCTACACTAATGATCAATGAGTGGAGAGAGCAAAATCCGTTGTCGCGAGCAGAGTGGGTAAAGGTATTTGGAGCACTGACGGGTAAAGAATATGTTGCTGATTCTGTGTTCCTTTCTGTTACAAAAGCATATAATAAGGCAAAAACTCACCGTTCAGAATCTGAAAAAGTGTCAATTATGTCGGGGTCTGCGTGGCAAGGTACCTGGTATGTTCCTGACGGCAATACCTATATGGCACAATTATTCCGCGATGCAGGTGCTAATTATATTTACAGAGAAGGTAAAGGTGCCTCTATTCCCCTTTCATTTGAGGAGGCTTTGCTGAAATTCAAAGATGCAGATGTCTGGGTTGGTGCGCCTGTCGAGACATTGCAGCAACTTAGAGATAGGGATGAGAAAAACACTTGGTTCAAGGCATATCAGTCGGGTAGGGTGTATTCATTCAACAAGCGCACTAACGGTGCTGCAAACGACTTTTGGCAAATGGGAGTTGCGCATCCGGAATACATATTGCAAGACCTGGTTCACATATTGAATAATGATAGTGATTCATTAATGTTCTTTTCTCAAAAATTAAGATGAAATTTCTTTATATTCAAGATATTGACATTGCATTTTCCCGCAAGTGGGCAGAGTCATTAACCGCTTCTCTCGGCAAAGAGTTTGCATTCGCTGATGCTGATTCGCTGCAGGAATTGCGTGACCCTGATTTATTATCAAAATCGCTTCAAGAGCAGGACGTAGATTTAATTTTCATTGCCTGCAAAAATGACAGGCGAATTATTCAGCGTTTCCTCAATTCATGTCGTTCGCTTAGAATTCCATATATTTTTCTTACTGATACGATGTCAAAATTGTCTGTTTTGGCTCATTCCGAATCTCCTATTAATAGAATTTCAGCACCTGTATCACGCCTTGAAGAAGAGGTACATAAGGCAGAGATAATTAGTTCGTTAATGCGCTACACATCATGTAAGACGATTTTATTGATAGCATCAGATTACGGCAGTAAGGCTCAACAAAACACGAATCGAATAATTTCTTTCCTCAATAAAAATATCCCCGATAGAATCGAGGATATAATTAGAGTCTCAGCAATTAAGAATAGCGATAATCTTTATAAAGAAGTGTCTGCAAGGCAGCGAGAATTAACTCCGGATATTGTTGTATGGACTGCGTCACGCGAGTACGGATTAGATGATTTGATATTCGGTCCGTCAGAGCGTTACGTTATTTCTCATTCTCTTATTCCTGTTCTGCTGCTCAACCCTCGTGATGACTTGTTCTCTCTATGCGATTAATATAGTATTGTGTAATGCCAAAAATAGAGCGGCACAACAAATATTTATCGAGAATTGCGGAGTTATGGGGTTATAATTTTGATGATTAAGCCCAATCGAAATTTAATATACCAGCATCCCTTTGAGTGCAGAGAAATGAATAGAGATTGTGCGTTACATGAATTCTATATTTTTGTGAAACGAGAGAAACGGTATTATGCCCGATTTCATCGAATAAAATGAAATGCAAGTTTGCCCATGCTCTGTTAGACGCTGATGTTGATGGCGGCATTACTGGTTGCAATGCTGCCTGCTGCCCGTTCTGTTCGTTTCCTGCCATCTCTTCCAGAACGTTATATAGTCTGCTATTGAAATCTGCAGTTACATTATTGACCGGCATTTTTATTCTCAGCGTATGCAAGAACTTAGATTGCAGAGTAGGAAGTGCATCCGCTGATGTTATCTTGAACTCGTAACTTGCGTCTTCAAATCTTTTAGGTGTATATCTATATTTTGTGCTATCAGCACCTCGTTGCTGGATAGTACCGGTCAGCATAACGTATGCATTAGCCTTCATAAATCTACTAAATTGCTCAAATTGGTCATCGTAAAGTGCAAAATCCCAACTGCCTTTATAATCTTCAATAGTGTATCTTCCGTAAGGTGTACCATTGAAAGAAGTGGCTGTTTCTGCCTTAGTTATCAGTCCTCCGATTCTCCAAGACGCATTTTCTCTATTTTGCAACCAGTCCTTAGGGTCGATATCTTGCGGCCCGGGCACGAATGTACGAGGTTTACTGCGTGACGGATCTTGCCGATTGATATAATTTTGTCTCCAGAGGTCGAAATATGCGAGGTCGGAGGTAGCAATAGTACTCATCTCCTTTATTTCAAACTCATATTCGTCGAGCGGGTGGGCGGATAGATAAATGCCAATAATTTGTTTTTCTTTATTAAGTCGAACGATAGTAGATTCTTTTGGACATTGGGGCAGTTCGGGGTGTTGTATTTCTACATTCATAGAGAAATCGTCCCCAAAAAGCGAATTCGATTGTTGCTGCTTATCTGTCTGAAAGACATTGCCGTATCTTACTATCGTGTCAAGTACGGCTTCCCCTTTCTGATTATAGCCAAATAGTTGTTCGCGGTAGAAATTCGGGAAATCATCAAACGCACCGGCAGTTGCTAAACACTCTATTACTTTCTTGTTACAAGCTGAAAGACTTACCCTTTCTACAAAGTTGAATATATCTGTATAGTTTCCGTTCTTCTCTCTCTCTGCCACTATTGCCTCTACTGCACCTTCGCCAACGCCTTTGATACCTGCCAAACCAAATCGAATATCTCCTTTGCTATTAACTTTGAAGTTCAAGCCCGACTCGTTGATATCAGGTCGCAACACGCTAAGTCCCATCGCTTTGCACTCGTCCATAAGTTTTGTGACCTTATTAATATCGTCTTTTGAGATGGTAAGGTTTGCTGCCATAAATTCAGGTGCGAAGTGGGCTTTGAGATATCCAGTTTGATAGGCGAGCCAGGCGTAACAGGTGGCATGCGACTTATTGAAAGCATAAGATGCAAATTTTTCCCAGTCTTTCCAAATCTTATCCAATTTTTCGGGATCATGGCCGTTTCGTCTGCCTCCCTCCATAAATTTGCCTTTCAATTCTTGCAATATTGCCATCTGCTTTTTACCCATTGCTTTACGCAACTGATCGCTTTCCCCGCGAGTAAAATCAGCGAGCAACCGTGAGAGAAGCATGACTTGCTCTTGATAGACTGTGATGCCGTATGTATCTTTAAGATACTTTTCCATCACCGGAATATCGTATGTAATAGGTTCTTGTCCGTTCTTCCGTCTGATGAACGATGGGATATAATCCATCGGTCCGGGGCGATACAGAGCATTCATCGCAATTAAGTCGGGCAAAACAGTCGGCTTTAGTTCTCTGAGATATTTCTGCATTCCGGCTGACTCAAATTGGAAGGTGGCAATGGTCTTGCCCTCGGCAAAGAGGCGATAAGTATCGGCATCGTCAAGAGGAATATTGTCAATATCCACCACTAAACCGTTGTGAGTCTTGCGTATATTAGCCAGTGTTTCTTTAATAATAGATAGGGTGGTCAGTCCGAGGAAATCCATTTTTATCAGTCCGACACTCTCCACAACATGTCCATCGTATTGCGTTACGGTTATATCACCCTTCTCTTTATCTTTGATAACTGCTATTGGCGCGAATTTAGTAAGATCGTCAGCACCGATAATCGTTCCGCAGGCGTGAATACCGGTTTGGCGTATGGTGTCCTCCAACTCTTCGGCGTAATGCAGCATTGTTTTTACATTCTCGTCGTTGCCGTTGAGCAATTCCTTTAACTCATTGATATACTTATAGCAGTTCTTCAGATTGAGCTTGGGTGACTTGCCGTTTTCATCTTTAATATTATCAGGAAAACCGCGATCGGGGATATAACTCTTTATCTTATTGACCTCGGCGAGCGGTACTCTTTGCACTCTTCCGACATCGGCAAGCGATGATTTTGTTGCCATCGTAGAGTATGTAATAATTTGTGCAACATGCGTTTTGCCATATTTTTCCGTTACCCAATTCAGCACCTTATCTCGCCCTGCATCGTCAAAATCGACATCAATATCGGGTAGTGATATTCGGTCAGGGTTGAGGAAACGCTCAAAAAGCAAGTCGTAGGGTAGGGGGTCAACATCTGTAATCTTCAGGCAATATGCGACAACTGAACCGGCTGCCGAACCTCGACCGGGACCGACTGAAACACCTAATTCTTCCCTTGCGGCACGAATATAATCTTGCACAATAAGGAAATATCCGGGGAAGCCCATCGTCTTCATTATGTGGAGTTCAAATGTTATGCGCTCAACTTGTTCTTCAGTCAGTTGTTCTCCATATCTCTGATGCGCACCTTCCCATGCCAACTTTGCAAGATAATCGGCCTCTAATTTTATACGATATAGTTTGTCATATCCTCCAAGTCGGTGAATTTTCTTTTCCGCTTCTTCCTGCGAGAGTACTACCTCACCTTTCTCGTTGCGAGTAAATTCATTAAATAGATCCTCCGTGGAAAATTTCTCTCTATAACTCTCTTCCGTACCAAAATCTTCGGGGATAGGGAATTTAGGCATTATCGGGTCAGAATTTATGCTATAGAACTCAACCTTATCAGCCACTTCTTGCGTATTAGCAAGTGCTTCGGGTATGTCGCTGAATATCTCTGCCATCTCGTCAGGCGTTTTCAGCCACTCTTGTTTGGTATAGTGCATTCTGTCGGTTTCATCTACATATTTCCCCGTAGAAACACATAGGAGTCGATCGTGTGCCTCGGCGTGTTCTTCCTCCACAAAATGTACATCGTTAGTGCAGATAATCTTCACATTATGCTTGCGAGCCAATTCGATTAGAATAGGGTTCACTTGCTGCTGGCGTATATAGACATTTCGGTCAGCATTTGGTTTATCAGTACGATGTCTTTGTAATTCGATGTAGTAGTCATCGCCGAATACGCTCTTAAACCATTCGATGCTTTTCTCTGCATCATCTATTTTCCCTTGCATTATTAGTTGTGGCAATTCGCCGCCTAAGCAGGCAGAGGAGCAGATTATACCTTCGTGATATGTTTGCAGCAACTCTTTATCTATTCGAGGACGTGTATAAAAACCCTCTAAAAAGCCAAGGCTGACTATCTTGCACAGGTTATGATACCCGACTAAATTTTTGGCAAGTAAGATGAGGTGCCAACCGCTTGAATCTACAATATATTCTTTCCCGTCTGCGTTTCTTGCTTTGATGTCCTTGTCGCGAAAGTGTCTTCCTCGCCGAGCACAATATACTTCGCAGCCGACTATCGGCTTAAATGGTATATACGCAGCAGCAGCAGCCTCTAATTTTAGCAATTCCGCCTCTAAGGCAGGTAAATCTTTTTCTGCACGACGACCATCAAGAATCTTGCTCTGCAAGTCCTTTTTATCATGTTCACTCAATGGTAAATCTTTTTCAACAAGCACTCCATTTTCCATTACAGACTGAATGGAATGACCTGCGGAGAGTATTGCTTCGTGTTTAGGTATATCTTCAATCAAAGCCTTAGCCTTGCTTATATTATACTTGCAATCCTTAACTTTACCTTCAAGTTTCCCGTTTACTTTAGCAGCACTATCAAGGAAATCTTTGATGCCGTACATATTGCCATGGTCGGTGAGCGCCATGGCATTCATTCCCGTTTTTTGACATTTGGCGATGAGATCCGGAATTTTTGACATACCATCAAGGATGGAGTAGTGCGAGTGTACATGAAGATGAGTAAACCGAGACATAGTTTGGAGATTTAGTTATATGTGATAAGTCATTTTTGTTGCAAAGATAACAATTATTTTTTATTTTTGCAATCAGTATATCAAACAAACTGCTCGACATTGAATAGCAATAGCGATTTTTTATTTTTTTATTGCTTAATTACTAAATTTGTATTAATTTTGTGCAGAATAGAAGTAAAGTTATGAACAATACTGAAATAGAGAGAAAATATCTGCTTAGCAATAATCTGTGGCGAGACTATATTATTGAAAGTCATGCTATTTCGCAGGCATATCTTTCGCTTTCCGGTGGAAATACCATCAGAATACGACGATATGATAATCAGGCTTTTATAACAATTAAAAGTCACCCCGAAAAAGGCAGCATAGCGCGGTTTGAATGGGAAAAAGAGATATCTCTTGACGATTATAAAAGTTTATTGCCACACGCGGTAAGTAATGTAATAGAAAAGACTCGCCACATTGTGCCGTTGCAAATGTCTATTCCTCTTAAGATTGAGATTGACGAGTTTCACGGAGTTCACGAGGGTTTGGTTTTGGCGGAAATAGAACTCCCGTCGGAAGATTTTCCACTAACACTTCCGGCTTTTATAGGTGAGGAAGTAACGGGTGACCCTCGTTATCATAATTCGCATTTAAGTAGAATTAACGGGCAATATACTGCTGCTGTGCCGTCAGAAAACTTCCAAAACAATCTCACTTCAAACAATGAAGCGGTCTAAGAAATGAAGAAGGCGTTTTTTTTCGATATGGATGGAATTCTCTTTGACTCAATGCCGCATCATTCGCAGGCATGGGAAGAGATAATGAGTAAATATAACCTTAATTTTACTGTCCGCGATTGCTATTTGCAAGAGGGTAGAACGGGGCAATCGGTTATTGACGAATGTTTTATCAAGAATAAGGGCAGACATGCGACGGCGGAAGAGGTAGAACAGATTTACGGCGAGAAAACAGCAAGATTTTTTGAATTAGGTGGAGCCGAACCGATAGATGGCGTTAAGGATGTGCTGAATTACCTGAAAAATAAGGGGGCTTTGATATTTATCGTTACCGGTTCAGGGCAGCAATCGCTTTTTGATGTTCTCCATCAGAATTTCCCTGAGACTTTTACAAGGGAGAGAATGATAACAGCCTTTGATGTTGCGCACTGCAAACCTAATCCCGAGCCGTATCTCAAGGCCTTTGAAAAAGCCAACTTTCTTTCGCATGATGTTAATTTTAAGAAGTCTGATTGTTGCGTAATCGAAAATGCGCCCTTGGGTATAAGGTCGGCAAGAGAAGCCGGACTTGACACTTACGCCGTAAATACCGGTCCGCTTAAAGATTCAGATTTGTTAGCCGAACAGCCGACAATGCTTTTTCACAATATGAAAGAGTTGCTTGCTTATCTGCAATTTTTTTAATTTTTATTTGCGCAATCTAATTAATTTGATTATTTTTGCAAAAAGATATGCTGCATGCGCAGCAGGTGTACACCAATAATAACTAAATATGGCTATTTCGTTTCAGTACAACAAAACATCACTTCAAGGTCTTGAAAAGAACTTGAAGATGCGTGTGAGAGCATTGCCAACACTAAAAAACAAAGAATCTGCTTTGCGATTGGAAGTCAAGAAAGCGAAAGATGAAATTCGCGAATTGGACATGCAAGTGGAGGAGAGGATTGCAGCGTATGACAAGATGCTAACACTTTATGGAGAGTTCGACACTTCTCTGCTTCGTGTAGATGATGTGAAGATGAGTGTAAAGAAGATTGCGGGTGTGCGAGTACCCATACTTGATGAAGTAGTCTATTCCACAAAACCATTCAGCATCTTTTCTTCTCCGAAATGGTTCGCTGACGGTTTTACTCAACTGAAGGAATTGGCTCAAGTCGGTATTGAACAAGAGTTCTGTCGCGAGAAACTTAATCTGCTGGAGTATGCACGTAAAAAATCCACTCAAAAGGTTAATCTCTTTGAGAAGGTGCAAATTCCCGGTTATGAGGACGCAATTCGCAAAATAAAAAGGTTTATGGAAGATGAAGAAAATCTCTCCAAATCAAGTCAAAAGATAGTTAAATCTAAAAGAGAGAAGGAGGCTATGGCATGATTACTCAAATGAAAAAATATACCTTCTTGGTATTCTATAAAGATTATGCTGATTTCCTTACCAAACTGCGTGAGGCAGGAGTGCTTCATATAGCAGACAAAGGAAGTGTTGACCCTTCTGACGAGACTATTCTTGAGCAGACAGCCCTTGCAGGGCAGATAGAAAAAGCGATTAAAGTTGCAGAGTCATTTATGCCTGAAGTTGATAGCAGTACCATAGCAGTTGATGAAAGCGCAAATATTGATTTGGAAGCAGCAAAGCACCTTATTCGCGATTTCGATTCTTTAATAGCAGAAAAGAAACAATTGGAGCAAGAACTTGCGGATACTTTGAGAGAAAAAGAGAGAATGGCTATTTGGGGCTATTTCTCCTCTGACATAATTAAGCGGTTAGATTCCGAAGGCTATACACTAAGATATTTCTCTTGCTCAAAGAAAAGTTTTAAGCAAGAATGGGAAGACTTAGGAGTAGCGTTCCCCGTTGCGGAACAAGGCTCAACTCTTTATTTTGTTACAATAGGTTCAGCAAACGAGCAAATAGTTGAAACCGCAGATGAGATTCACCTCAACGAGCAAAATTACTTGATTTTACAAACAGAGGCAGAGGCTTTAAAAGAAAAAATCAGTCTCAAGCAGCAGGAACTGCAAGATTGGTCAAAGCAAAATATCTCATCCTTGCGCGGAGCAGAAGTTGCAGCCCGTAGGCAGATTGATTGGACTAAGGTTAATCTCTCCACTTCCACTCTTGCTGACAACAAGTTATGCGTGCTTGAAGGTTTCTGTCCAATTGACAACACCTCTGCTCTTAATGCAATGCTCGATGAGCAACATATTTATTTTACGGAAGCAGATCCTAAAGAAGAGGATAATACACCTATAAAATTGAGGAACAATCGTTTCACAAAGATGTTCGAGTGTCTTACGGGAATGTACGGTTGGCCGGTATATGGCGAGTTTGACCCCACACCTATTCTCGGACCATTCTTCCTTCTGTTCTTCGCTCTTTGTATGGGTGATGCAGGTTATGGCATTATACTCATACTCTTCGGAATATTGACTACCAAGAAGATTATAAACATTCAGATGTTCGAAGGCTTAGGTCCGCTTATTACTACACTTGGCGTTGGAACTCTTGTAATAGGCTTCTTCCTCGGCACATTCTTCGGCATTGACCTCTATAATGCGTCATGGGTACCTGAATCACTAAAATCAGTTATGATTAAGGGCGAAGTGATGGGATATGATATTCAAATGGTTATGGCGTTATGCATAGGCGTATTCCATATCTGCCTTGCAATGACGATAAAGGCTATATGCTATACCCAACGATTTGGTTTCAAGCAGAATATTGCGACATGGGGATGGCTATTGCTCATATTAGGCGGACTAATAACTGCTATTCTAACCCTTACCAAGGTATTCTCTGCTGATGTAACGAAGTGGGTGTTGATTATAGTCGGCAGTATATCTGCATTAGCGATTTATATCTTTAATACTCCCGGTAGAAATCCGCTTATCAACATAGGTGCCGGTCTGTGGGATACTTACAATATGGCAACCGGCATTCTCGGTGATGTTCTTTCTTATATTCGTTTGTATGCTCTTGGTTTGGCAGGTGGTATGCTTGGAGGCGCATTTAACACGCTTGGAATAATGGTTCTCGGCGAAACACCGAATATCGGGACATGGATTGGATTTATCGCTATTCTTATTGTCGGACACCTACTCAATATCTGTATGTCAGCGCTCGGCGCATTTGTACACCCCTTACGTCTGAGTTTTGTTGAGTATTTCAAAAATTCGGGTTACGAAGGTAAAGGTACACTTTATCAACCATTTCAACTATATATTAACAAATAAAATAATAAATACATTACAATTATGAACGAACTTCTCGGTTATTTCGGTTGGGCTATGATGTTAGGTCTCGCCGGTGTCGGTTCCGCTTACGGAACAACCATTGCTGGTAATGCTGCTGAAGGCGCATTGAAGAAGAACAAAGACAAATCTTCGTCTTATATGATTCTTTCTGCACTCCCCGCAACGCAAGGACTTTATGGTTTCGTTGCTTTCCTTATGTGGATGGGCAAAGATTTCGCTGCGCAAGGTCCTCTTTGCTTCGGTGTTGGTCTCGCTGTAGGTTTGGTATGCCTCTTCTCCGGTATTCGTCAAGGACAGGTTTGTGCCAATGGTATTGCAGGAATAGCAGCAGGTCACGATGTGCAGACCAATACAATGATTTACGCCGCTCTGCCTGAGTTTTACGCTATCCTCTCGCTCGTAGCAGCATTGATGGTTTAATATGTTGAATATGAGGTACCGCAATCTGTGCAGTACCTCTTTTTCTTTCTTATTAATACCCGCAAACGTGCGTTTGCGGCGTTGTTTTTGTTTTATGATAATTGACGGAAAATCAATAGCACAAAACTTGCGATCATCCTTAAGAATTAAGGTGGAGGAATATAAGAAGCACGGGATGAGGGTGCCGACACTTAGGGTTATTTTAGTCGGCGATAATCCAGCGAGTCTTTCGTATGTAAACGGCAAATTAAAAGCTGCAGCGGAGATTGGAATAGATAGCAGACTATTGCATTTGTCATCCGATTGCTCGGAAAGCGAATTGCTATTGCTGATAGAGAAACTTAACCAGAATACTGATATAGACGGTATCTTAGTTCAACTACCCTTACCCTCACATATCAACGAACAAAAACTGCTTCGCAGCATTAATCCTCAAAAGGATGTTGATGGTTTTCACCCTGAAAATGTCGCAAAACTATGGCTCGGCGAGAGTTGCATTAAGCCTTGTACCCCATTAGGTATCTTGGCCTTACTTGATAATTGCAATATTGAAATTGAAGGTAAGGAGGCTGTTATCGTCGGGCGTAGTAATATTGTCGGCAAACCTCTTGCAAAAATGTTGTTGGATCGCAATGCAACAGTTACAATTGCACATTCGCATACACCTAACTTACATTTGGTAACTTCTCGTGCTGATATATTGATAACAGCCGTTGGCTCACCGCATCTCATCACAGCAGACTATGTGAAAGACAACGCAGTGGTGATTGATGTCGGCATAAGCAGATTGCCTGATGGACACTTGACGGGTGATGTTGATTTTGAAGAAGTGAAAAACAAGGTATCATATATCACCCCTGTACCAGGTGGCGTTGGACCGCTTACTATTGCAATGCTGATGCAAAATACCATTGATTGCTATATGCTTCATAACAATAAGAATACATATAACCTATGATTTAGTACTTAGTAACATTTAACAATTTATGCAGACAACTCTTTCAATTATTATTCTTTTTGGTTCTGTTGCACTACTCATGTACGGAATGAAAGTCATGAGTGAAGGCTTACAGAAAATGGCAGGTAGTAAACTGAGCCATGTGCTGAGTACTATGACCACCAACCGTTTTACAGGTGTACTTACTGGTGCATTTATAACTGCTGCTGTTCAGTCTTCAACGGCAACATCAGTTATGACGGTTAGCTTTGTTTCTGCCGGAATACTAACATTGTCGCAAGCCATTTCGGTAATTATGGGTGCCCATATCGGGACTACTTTTACTGCATGGATTATGGTGCTTGGTGGCGGCTCGTTCGACCTTAGACTTGTTGTATATTTGCTTATTGTGATTGCAGTAGCATTAATATATACCAAGAAGAACATAAATGTGGGTGAGTTTCTTATTGGTTTGGCATTATTGCTCTTAGGTCTTACTACATTGAAAATGAACGCCAGCGAGATGCATCTTGACCAGATGGAACCCGTACGACGCTTTTTCATCGCAACTTCAAGTTGGGGATACGGCAGTTATTTTCTATATCTGTTAGTAGGTGCTATACTGACTTTCTCCGTTCAGTCGTCGGCAGCGATTATGGCAATAACTATGACCCTGTGTTCGGCGCATGTGATGCCAATTGATATGGGTATTGCTCTCGTATTAGGCGAAAATCTCGGTACGACAATAACTGCAAATGTTGTTGCATTGTCCGCTCCGGTACAAGCACGGCGAGCAGCACTGGCGCACTTTGTTTCAAACTTCTTTGGCGTAGTGTGGGTATTATGCGTGTTCCGTTGGTTCGTGGGAGGTGTTTGTAATTTATGGGGAGTGGAGTTTACTCCCGGAATTCCTTCAGATGTGTCGCCCGATAAGCTTAATGCCATTCTTGCCACTTTCCACACCATGTTCAATGTAACCAATACCTTTATTCTTATATGGTTTATTCCGCTAATAGAGAAATTGGTAACATGGGTTCTGCCATCCAAACCGGAACAAAAAGATTCAGAAAGCAGTCTGCGATTTATTTCTGCCGGCCTGATGTCAACGTCAGAGTTGTCAATCTTGCAGGCTTGGAAAGAGATTCATGTATATGGCGTTAGAGTGCAAAGAATGTTCACAATGGTTCGCGAACTATTCCACGAAACAGATGAAACGAAATTCAACGAAACATTCTCTCGCATTGATAAATATGAGGGAATATGCGATAGGATGGAGGTAGAGATTGCCGGTTACCTTAATCAAGTAGCAGACGGACGACTTTCAGATCAATCAAAACATGAAGTACATAAAATGCTTAGAATTGTATCAGAAATAGAGTCAGTGGGAGATGCTAATTTTAATTTGTCGCGATATATTAATCATAAATATAATGATAAAATTAAGTATAACGATGAGCAAATGCAAAATGTTGACTTAATGTTCAATCTCCTCTCTGATGCATGTACTCAAATGGTTAATATGCTTCAAGTGCATCATAGTACTACCGAAGATGATTTTCTCTATGCCGCTAATCTTGAAATGGAAATTAATAATTTCAGAAACACATTAAAGAATCAAAACACTTTAGATGTGACAGAACATCAGTATGATTATCTCACGGGTGTCAATTATATGGATATAATAGTTGAGTGCGAGAAGATGGGAGATTATATCATAAATGTTGATGAAGCAGTCAACGATCGCAAGGTCTCGAAATAATATCCCATAACTTGGTACTTAGTACTTAATACATAGTCACTTACTCTTATGTCAAATCTTGTTAAAAGAACCCTATCCGGAATAATATTTATATCAGTTATTATTGCGGCAGTAGTAGTCTCTCAACCTGCCACATACATTCTTTTCCTTGCATTCACTATTTTATCTGTAAATGAATATCATAAGTTAGTAAAGAGTGATAAATGGATAACAATCATAAGCATTGCATCTGCTTGCTGCTTATTCATGTCAAGAGCATCAGCACACAGTTGGTGGTGGTTTGCATTTGTTCTTTTGCTAATTATTGCCCTTGCGGGTGAAGTGATTAGAGCGACAACAGCATCCGGAGCGCAATTATCAGCGATAGCACCTGCTGCTAAGGATGACGATGTAGTAGTCTCAGAAAATGTTCAAGCGCAGGCGCATCTCCTGCAAAATAAATGCAAAAATGAAAATAATCAAAAAATAAATTGCATCAATTCTTGGGGAAACATCTTAATATCGCAAGTTATGATAGCGTTGCCGTTTTCATTAACCGCAGATATTTTACATTCGGCTGATTGGGAAATATCAAGATGGATTATGCTTGCAGTCTTTGTTTGTATCTGGTCAAATGATACAGGGGCTTATTTGGTCGGCTCATTAATTGGTAAGCATAAACTTATACCTAAGGTTAGCCCCGGAAAAACTTGGGAAGGTTTGATAGGAGGTTTTATATTCTCCATCCTTGCAGGTTATATATTTTCGTTGTCGGTAGCAGAATTTGCACTATGGCAATGGCTTCTTTTTGCCTTTACTATCAGTTTGTTTGGCACATTTGGCGATTTGATGGAAAGTCTGCTCAAACGCACAATAGGCGTAAAGGACTCAGGCAACTTCATGCCGGGTCATGGCGGTATCCTTGATCGGTTTGACTCCTTCCTGCTTGCCACACCCGCTGTTTACTTACTAATAAAACTATTCGTTCACTTCTGTTAAGCAGGTGTTAGAGAGCAAAAAGCAAACAAAAAACGAATACAAATCGAGCTAAAAGTGTTTCGTAATTTACGTTTATTGGTTATTGTCAACCTCTTGATAAAATGCAATTAGTGCTTCATTACATTCTTCAGCTGTCTGCATATCGTTCAGCCGACTATCTATTGGGCACTGACCTGTTTGAGTCCTATTGAGAATATATGGTACTTCTTCATAAAAAAATACTTTGCGCCTGCATTCTGAAGCATCTCTTTAGCAGGTGTGCAGATAGTATTCCTCGTAAATCGTCTCTACATCACTTATTTACTGGTTTTACCTTATATCCTGCCGCCTGCAACTGCGCCAACAAGCCGCCTTCACCACCGAGATATACGGCATCTAAAACAATAAATGCCTTACCTGCAAGGAGGTATGGGCGTAAGCGCTTAACCCATTCTTTATTTCTTTTTACATATATCCGGTAGTCAGAGAATGATATTGACGATTTATTGTCCGGACCGCTCACTTGATAAGCCATATCCAATAATCTGCCTTGTTGATAAAGATTTTTGAGTGTTTTCTCTTGACGAATTTCAAAGTCAGGATTTCTAACAATATCAAGTAATTCCTTACATTGCCATTCAAATGGTTCTCTGTCAAATGTCATAAACATGGTTTCACCTATATCGTCTAAACCATACACCGGTTTATCTTGCTGTATGGCTACTGCTTCAAAGAAATGACTGCTACTTCGGTCTTCATCATAACCTGCATATTTCTTCAAAAGTTCAATGCGATACATCTCAGTCAGATATTGCGGCTTCATGCGTCCTAACTTCTCAAGCCCGAGTCCTAATGTTAGAAGCAAGGCATTGTCAATATCTCTGTATTCCTCACTCGTATAATACCTCCTCAGTTGAATGGAATCCGGCAAAAGGGCAGCTTGACGAAGCGTTTGAAATGCCTCGTAATCTTGCATAGCAAACTCAGTAATCACCTTGTCTGACTGAGCATAACACTTGAAAAGATTGGGAATGGAGTCTAAAAATCTTATGTCAGTTAGTTTATTAGTCGCAAGAATATATGATTTTGCAGCAACACTATTGCCTGACACTCGATATAGTACTTGTGCCTCAGTCTGAAATAAATAAAAGGAGAGAAAATAAAGGAACACAAGCCCCCTTGCTCGTGGTTGCAGCATAGGTGCCAATAGAGTATGTCTTAATTTAAGTCCCACTTTATTTAAAACGACTTATCAAATTATATGCTTGATAAATACCTAACTCGCCTGCTTTAGATAAGTCTGCTAAACCCTTATCTGTTTCTTCAATGTAGATATAGGTTAGACCTCTATTGAAATATGCTTCGGCAAACTCGCTATCAGCACTTATTGCTTGAGTATAATAATCAATTGCAGCGCGAAAATCGCGTTGCACACAGAGCATATTAGCTTTATTATAATAAGAAAAAGAGAAATCCGGTTGATTGAGAATAAGTTGATCATAATCTCGAAGCATCAACTCAAAATCGAGTTTTACTTGTTCTTTGTCTGCTTCATCTCCGGCACTGCTTTGATATTCGAGTAACTTATACCGCCAATTAGCACGACTGAAATAAGTGGCAATCCATAGTCCACGCTCACCCATTGAGGCAGGAATAGTGGTTGGCATTATGTATATAACGCGATTGCAATCTTCTATTGCAGACTTGTAATCTTGTACTATAGCAAACTCAATAGCGCGAGAAAAGAGCAAGGAACAACGCTGATAATCAGATATATTATTGCCGCTTTCTTCTAATCTGTCTGTCAGTCTGCTAATCTGCTCAAAATGGCGATTAATCATATCTGCTGTTAGAGCGATTTCCTGAATAGTGAATTGTAGAGAAGAGGGTAGAGTAGAGAGTCTGTTGAAATCATCAATAGTGTAATGATAGTATGCCGTGCGGCGCAATTCGTCCTTGTTTGAATAGTAATTGAGTGTTATATTAGGCTGATTGACAACATCTACATACTTATTCTGCACAGCACCGCGAGCAACTGATTTATACTTATCTTCATCTTGCTTTTCCTGCTGATTTTGCGCAGCGTGATTTGAAAATTCTTTTCTTCTGTCTTTCTTTTGAGGTTGTGCTTGCGATAACTGTACATCAGTATTAACCTGCTGTTGATTTTGTAACTTATCTTTGTTCTTCTCTAATTCATCGGCTTTCGCCCGATAGCGATACGCTGCTTTTGTCTCACCTAATGATGTTTTCGCCTGAGAGGCAAGATAATATGATGGTAAAAAATAGGGATATTTAGCAATCAATGCATCAAAATCTTCAACGGCATCTTGCCAATTCTTAAGTTGCAGATTTACCACACCTCGTTGATAATGAATCTCTGTGTTTTCCGGTGATAACGCTAATGCACTGTTATAATCGTCTAATGCATTGTTGTAATCACCTAACTCCTGCCTTAATAATCCTCTGTTATAGTAGCAATTAGCATCTTGTGGGTTTAGTTGTATGGCTTTGTCGTAGTCGGACATTGCCCCGCGATAATTATGGCGACGATAGAACAATATACCCCTGTTAATATAATCACCTGCCCATGTCGTGCCGAGATTGACTGCTTGATTTAAATCAACTAACGCTTCATCTTCATTTCCTAACATGCTATTAACTAAACCTCTCGCGCTCCAGTTGGCAGCATTCTGGCCATCTAATTCTACCGCTTTATTAAAACTGCTTAACGCTTGCAGAGTATCTTGCTTTGACATTGAAATGACACCTTTCTCAAAGTGGAAAGAGGGCGATTCGGACTCTTTTGAAAGAAGGAAATCAATATCTTGCAGGGCTTCATCGTATTTCTTATTGGCGGCACGAACATCTGCCCGCAGAAGAATATATGTTTTATTTTCCGGCGAAAAGATTAGGGCTTCAGAAAAGTCTTGCTCTGCCTTATCTAATTCATTCAATCCCCTATAGATAAAGCCCCTCGTATAATATGCACCGGGAAGAAAAGGACTATTACTGATTGCCTGAGAACAATCTTTTTCAGCACCTTTTAAATCTCCGAGTTGAATTTTCGCTATTGCTCTATACAAATAGGGCTCAGCAAGATACGGCTTGAGTTTAATAACCTGATTGAAATATTGGATTGAAAGAACATAATCGTCAAAATACAAGGCGTTGCGACCGATAGCAGTAAGTCTGTCGGTATTCATCTGTGCCATACATATCGCAGATGAGCAAATAAATAATATTATTATCTTTAACCGCCTCATTTATAATTTACCGAAAACTACAAAATAGAAAGTGAACAAATAGCAAATGATTTTACTTGCATCCTGCCTGCGGATCGAACCACTCCGGTATGTCAAACTGCTCCTCCTCGCTATATCCTAACGATTCATCCGCATAAACCTTTTGCATATATAGTGCAAATATTGGCAGAGCAGTATTTGCACCTTGTCCGTCAGACATATTATCGAAGTGTATGGCTCGATCTTCACCGCCTACCCAGCAACCGCTGACAAGCGAAGGCGTAAAGCCCATAAACCAACCATCAGAGTTATTCTGACTCGTTCCTGTCTTTCCGCCTAACGGCATCTTCAAACCATATTTGAAACGGTTTCTGACACCTGTTCCGTGGTCAACAACATTGCGAAGCATATAAATCATCTTGTATGCAGTCTGTTCGCTGATAATTTCGTGGGTATGAGGTGTAAAAGAAGCAAGTACATTGCCATTATTATCTTCAATGCGAGTTACATATAACGGCTCTACACGAATACCTTTATTGGCAAAGGCTGTATATGCATCTACCATCTCGCTCACTGACACCTCGCACGGACCGAGACAAAGACTTACAACAGGGTCAAGTTGACCTTCAATACCGAACGAACGCATCAAGCGGACGAGTTGCTCCGGCGTGAAGAGCGACATTAAATATGCGGATAACCAGTTACTTGACTGAGCTAAGCCCCAAGTCAGAGTAACTATTTTGCCCACTTCATCATCGGGTACCTTGTGACTCTCCTTCGGAGTCCACTCTATACCATTGCCATCAATAAGCGTAACCGGCACATACGAAGTGGTATCACAGGGCCACATACCCTCATCCATAGCAAGAGTGTAAATATATGGTTTCACTGTTGAACCGACCTGACGCTTACCTACTGTAACCATATCATATTGGAAATTGGCAAAGTTCGGACCGCCAACATAAGCTTTTACATGACCCGAATGAGGATCCATCGACATAAATCCACAGCGCAAGAAGTATTTTTGCCAACGAATACTATCTAACGGTGACATTACAGTATCTATTATGCCGTCATAAGTGAATATGCGCATCTCTACAGGTGTGTTAAAGGCTTCCTTAATCTCACTGTCAGACTTGTCTGCTTTCTTCATCAATCGGTATCTCTCCGTTTGACGCATACTACGATTTAGGATATCATCTACCTCTTGCTGACTCAAATCACGTGAGAAAGGAGCAGTCTTACTCTTTTGCTTCTCAAGGAAAAAGCGATTTTGCAGATATTGAATATGCTCACTTACCGCCTCTTCTGCATATTGTTGCATGCGAGAATCTATAGTTGTGTATATTCTCAAGCCGTCATTATATATATCGTAAGGAGTACCATCAGGCTTTTTGTTTTTATTGCAAAAACCATATAGAGGGTTAGTGTCCCACTGACGCTTGTCAATGGCGAACTGATCCATATTCCAGGAAGAATAGTTGCTTTCCTTAGGCTCGCGAGCAGTTAATATTTTTCTTAGATACTCCCTAAAATACGGCGCAAGACCTTGTTTGTGGTCAACAGAATGATAGCGGATATCCAATGGTATTTGCTTTAGCGAATCGCATTGTTCTTCACTTATGTAATTGTACTTCGCCATTTGGTTAAGCACTGTGTTTCTGCGATTTATTGCCCGCTCTTTATGGCGAATAGGATTGTAATAAGAGGGATTCTTACACATACCTACAAGCATTGCAGCCTCCTCTATCCGTAACTCTGACGGCTGCTCTCCGAAATACACTTGCGCCGCTGACTTTATACCTACTGCATTATACAGGAAATCAAACTGATTGAGGTACATGGTAATAATCTCTTCCTTTGAATAAAGTCGCTCCAACTGCGCTGCAATAACCCATTCATTCGGCTTTTGCATCAAACGCTCTACCACATTGTCGGCTGAAGGAGAATAAAGTTGCTTCGATAACTGCTGAGTGATAGTAGAACCTCCACCTGCCTTACCTAAAGTCAAAAGAGCGCGAAAAAAGGCTTTGGAATCTATTCCCGAATGAGAATAATAACGCACATCCTCTGTAGCCACTAATGCATCAATTACATACGTAGATATATCTGCATATGACACGCCTACACGATTTTCCTGACGGTAATATCTGCCCAATGACACCATATCCGACGAGAATATCTCACTCGCATAACGATTCTTCGGATTCTGCAACTCCGCTATCGGCGGAAGGTAGCCAAACCAGCCCTTGGCAATACCGAAGAAGACCATAAAAACAAAAAAAACTCCAAGGAACAATATGCCCCAGAGAAAAACGGAAAAACCTTTCTTGAATGTCATATCATCAAATCTTCTATAATCCTGTTTAATATGTGCCGACCTTTTTTGTTAGCCACATATCTTATTTCGCGCGTATTATCGGCTGCACCGATTATGTCCTCCCTTACTAATCCATTTTTCAGCCATTTATCTGCCTGTTTCAAAAAGTAGGGGCGGATAGCCATATCAATCTGACTCACAGCTACTCCCGAAGATGTTCTGAGACCTAACATTACTACTTCATTATATTGTTCTTCAGGTGTTAGATGCTCGTACTCAATAGGCAAATATTGTGCCGAAGAAGCAGAAAAAGCGTCTTGAATACTGCACATATATTTGTTTATGTCAGCGATGTTCCAACTTCTCTCTTCCTTGCCGTTATAGCTATGTGCTCCTGCGCCTAAACCAAGATACGGAGACTTATTCCAATATCCGCTGTTATGCACTGATTCGAAACCTCGTATTGCATAATTGCTTACCTCATACTGCCTGTAGCCGGCTGCACCTAACCGCTCAGAAACATAGTCTTGCATATCGTTAAGCAATAACTCCTCTAATTCCTGCACTTCACCATTCTCTCTTAATTGATATAGTTTTGTGCCATCCTCATAAGTCAAGCAGTATGCAGAAATGTGCTCAACACCTAAGTCAATCGCTTTCTCAATATCCTCCTTCCATTCGTCCATACTCTCATTTGGCAAACCATACATCAGGTCAATAGATATATTCTCTATTCCTGCTTCTCTTACTGTTTTTACCGCTTTACTCGCTGTTTCAGCATCGTGCCTACGACCAATTAATTTCAACTTGTCATCCTGAAAAGACTGTACACCAATACTTATCCTGTTAATTCCGCCTGCAATATAGGCTTTCACTTTATTTACATTTATGTCAGAAGGATTGACTTCAATGGTAATCTCTAAGTTTCGTTCAAATTGATTACATTCTCTAAAGCCGGTGCGAATATGGTTGAGAATATGGGTAACACCATCTTCGCTCAGCACGCTCGGCGTTCCACCACCTATATATATACTTTTCAAGATATCATTTCTATCATCTAACCACGAATGAAAAATAGCTTTTCTTAAGGAAAACTCTTTGCATAGCGACTCTACATATTCATCTCTCTTAGAGAGTAGGGTAGTTGAGTAAAAGTCACAATATATGCATCGTGACTTGCAAAATGGAATATGGATATATATGCCTGCCATTTATTTCTTATCTTCACCCCAGAGAAAACGCAGCCATTCTGACATTTTTTGCTCTGCCGGACTACCCTGAGGATACCAAAACCGACAATCAGTCATGCCATCAGGGAGAAATTGCTGTTTGACGAAATGATTGGCAAAATCGTGAGCATATTTATAATTCTCACCATATCCGAGTTCTGACATCAACTCTGTCGGAGCATTTCTAAGGTGCAAAGGAACAGGCATATTACCGGTTTTCTTAACCGTTTCTAATGCGCTGTCAATGGCTAAATAGGCGGAATTAGACTTCTGAGATGATGCTAAATATACCGTTGCCATCGCAAGCGGGATACGTCCCTCAGGCCAACCTATTTTTGAAACAGCATCAAAAGCAGTATTTGCTATCAATAAGGCGTTAGGATTGGCAAGACCTATATCTTCTGATGCAGAAATCACCAATCTCCGAGCAATAAATTTAGGGTCTTCACCTGCCGCTACCATCCTTGCTAACCAATATATTGCAGCATCAGGATCACTACCGCGAATAGATTTTATAAACGCAGAAATAATATCATAATGCATCTCACCATCCTTATCGTATGCAAGCGGGTTTTGTTGAAGACTTTCTGTTACTGCTTTATTGTCTATTAATATATTTCCATCTGCATCTTTCTGCGTGACGGTATTAGCCACTAAATCAATGATATTAAGTAATTTTCTTGCATCGCCGCCGGAAAACCTAAATAGACTTTCCTTTTCTTTAATAACAAGGTGCCTCGCTCTTATATACTCGTCTTCATTTAATGTGCGATCAAGTAATTCATCCATGTCGCTCATACCCAGTGGCTTTAGAACATACACGGCACAGCGTGAGAGTAGGGGAGATATAACCTCAAATGAAGGATTCTCGGTAGTGGCACCTATCAGCGTTATCGTTCCGTCTTCTACTGCACCAAGAAGTGAATCTTGCTGGGATTTAGAAAATCTATGTATCTCATCTATAAATAGTATCGGATTAGCTGTAATATCATTGTTCCCAAATTGCCTAAGTTCTTGATTATTTGCCGAAAAAAAACTATCACGCATTAGTGCGTTGCTTTTCTTTGCCTTATCAATTACATCTCTCACTTCTTTAACTCCGGATGAAACCGCCGATAGGGTATAGAACGGACGATCAAGTTCCCTCGCAATTATCCTCGCTAATGTAGTCTTACCAACACCGGGAGGACCCCATAATATAAAGGAAGATAGATTACCTGTTTCTATCATCACACGAATTACCGCACCTTCACCAACAAGATGCTTCTGACCTATATATTCACACAACCTCTTCGGTCGCATTCTCTCCGCTAATGGTAACATATTTACGTACTCTGAAAGCACCTTCCGTTCATTCCGGGTTTTCTGTGCTCGTTATGTATATATCAATATACAAAATTACAATTTTATTCCTATATTTCAAAAATTATCCCTAAATTCTTTCTCTGTCTAAATTAAAACCATATATTACTATATTATAATTTAACATAATGTAAATTATCACAAAAAACAAGCCTGTAAATTTAGGCTTGCTTTTCATAATTCAGACCATCTTCCGCGAGTACATCTGAGTCTATAATTCCTGATATGACCCATCGTCAAAGAAAATAATAACTTTGGATACTTTTTTGTCAACAATCTTTTCTATTGCTGGAGACAATTTCACTTGATCAGAGTTTAAATATGCTTTTCTAAAAGAATCCGCACTTGAATTACCGACCTTTGAATTTGCCGCAATTATGCCATTATCATTAGAATCAGTTAAAATCTTACCATTTTTAGTAGCGAACGTCTCCGAACGTTCATCACCTGCTTTATTTTCCGGTTCATTTGGCTTTACATCAAAAAGTGTCTGCTCATGACCGGCTTGCTTGCTCTTGTACATACTGCCGATGCCTAAAATAAGCCAATCAGAACTTACCAAACGAAATCGATTCAGTACTTTTTGCAATACTTCTAAACTCGGCTTGTTTCGACCATTAAGAATATTCGACATAGTTGCCGCTGAAATTCCCACCTCAGCAGCAAAATCCTTTGCAGACATCTCCTCTGTCCGCATCAGCATTTGCAATCTCTCTTGTTCTGTCATAACAAAAATCTTTGATTTAAGGCGATATCTCAAATCTACATAAGTAAGACATCATTTTACTATCAAAATGCTCTTAAATGCAAAATTGTTAAAAAATTTGTTCAAAATTCTTTTGCAAAGATAATTAAATTTATTCACATCTGCAAATTTGTTAGGAAATAAATTTATTTTATAGAAAATTCAGATTTGTTAATTTACAAAGTTTTCAACAAGTAATTAACATTTGTATAATAACCTCATAATCAGCAGTAATTATTTTAAAGTTCGACTTTGCTTTTAAAACAATATATAACTTATAAACAATCATATAATATACATTAATTCTTATATCATTATCTGCATTTGCACTATTTTACAAATATAAGATAAAATTCTAAAGTGTTACTTTAGATTTGTAATATAACTATTGATTTATAATGATATACAATTGTCAATAATGGCTTAAATTTCGATGTTGCCACAAACAGATGCTGCCAATTTTACAATTTACAAATATGAAATAAAATTTAGCAGAATATTAAAAAATGACGTATTTAACTTTGTGAATTCCGCAAATTTTTATATTTCTATGATTTAGGATTCTAATTCTCCCCTACCCTACATTTTAATTTTTTGTACTATGTAGATGCATAAAGAGAGTTAAGTGGAGAACGTCTCCGAACGTTCCGGTAGTGGAGAACGTCTCCGAACGTTCCGGTAAAAGTGGGCTGATTCCTTTGTGGAGTCAGCCCACTTGATTTACTTTGTGTCGCCAAACATAAAATCGTAAATTGTGGAGAACGTCTCCGAACGTTCATACTTATATCAAATGGGCAAAGGTACAACTGTTTTCGGACGGCCGAAACGGAAAAACATATAAATGTATGGAACGCCTTCAAATACCGGCACCGGACAAGTTCAAACGCAACGACATACTTGCAATAGCCCGCGGCTTAGAGCCGAGCAGTAAACTATTACTCGAAATATGTGAGTTTAGCTTTCTTTGAAGAACCCGAAAGCAGATGGGCAGATGTGTTGGCGCAATATGCCAAATCACCGCCCAAAAAGCTGGCAATTCAGACACTATTTTTCTAAGGGGGCTTACTCCTAAAAAACAACTAACGCACTACCGATTTATAGCGCGTTAGCTTGTACGTACGTACATACTATTCGACATTTGTATCGGACAGTAATATTTTCCTTTGTAGAGCCATAGCGCGCTATGGCTCTACGGTGTTGCGGCAGGTCTCCGGTACATAACATGTCGTCATTTGTGTGTCGGGAACGGGGCG
>FLNU01001235.1_pt1 | contig 35277 bp, 32 predicted proteins | sample 1140361 | NCBI WGS metagenome assembly FLNU01 (sample SAMEA3878206, study PRJEB12797) | bioreactor metagenome | biome: Moose rumen | place: Sweden | collected 2011-10 | reverse complement strand
GGAGCCGTAATGGGAATTGATACCGAGCGAATTTGTAGAAGAGGCTGTAACCTGCGCGTCTGAAGAAATGGTAATATTGCCAAGAGCAGTAGCCGCCGAGCCCGAACCTAAACCTGAGCCGTAAGAATCAGATTTAGCGGTAACATTAGCTGAATTGGTAATGCTGATATTACCGACCGAGCCTGAAGCACCTGCACCAATAGCCGCGCCATTAGCAGAAGTATTTGCGTTAATGGTAGTAGAATTGGCAATGGCAATATCGCTTGCAGAACCTGCATAACCTGAACCGATAGCCGCCGCTCCGTTGGAAAAAGAATCATTGGTAGCTAAAGTATTTGAGGCAGTAACATTGGCATAATTGGAAAATTTAATAGTACCGACAATGCCGCTAGAGCCGGAACCTATAGCCGCGCCGTTACCTGAAGAAGTTGCAATAACGGTATCAGTACCTGTGAAGGAAATATCGCCTGCGCTTGAAGAATAACCGGAGCCGATACCTGCACCGTGATAAGCAGTCGCATTGATTGTAGAATTGTTAATGGTAATATTTTCGACGGTTGAGTTATCATTACCTGAACCGATAGCCGCGCCCTGCTGATTATTGGTAGCAGTGACATTTGAATTGGAAATGTTAATGTTGAGTGCAGTCGCCTTTTGACCTGCGCCGATACCTGCACCCTGTTCAGCGGTAGCAGTAATGGTTGAATTTGTAATGGTAATGTTATCGGTAGTAGAATTTTCAGTACCTGAGCCTATAGCCGCGCCGTTGGTAGAAGTAGCGTTAATGGTAGAATCAGAAATAGTGATAGTGCCGACTGCGCCGCCCGTACGACCTGAACCTATAGCCGCGCCGTCAGCAGATTGAGCCGTAACCGTACCGTTAATGGAAATGTCGCCGATTTTCGCGCCGTAACCAGAGCCGATAGCCGCGCCCTGTTCACCGGTAGCGTTGATAGTGCCTGAAATATCAATGGTAATATCTGGGCTTTCGGTAGTGTAATTGTAATCAGTACCGATAGCGGCAGAATTACCGCTAGCCGAGACGGTTAAGGAATCAGTAGAAATGGAGTTATTGACGGTTAAACCGCCACCGACATTAACAGCGGCATAATTGGTATTGGTAGCAGTTAATTTATTAGTGCCTGAAAAAGTCAGTTTATTATCCGTACCCGCTCCGAAAGTTAAAATATTTTCTGAAATGACATTAGCGGCGACGTTATCGACGGTCAGATTATTAATAGTCAAGTCAATGTTATCAACTGCGGCGGCAATTTTCATACCTGCGAGGTTGCCGGATTCTGTGCCGTCAATGGTAACTTTATCAGCGGTATTGATATAGACAGTGCCGGTAAAACCAGAAGGAATAACGTAAGTACCGCTGGAATTGACTGTAATGCTTGAAGTGGAAGATTCATCAGACCACGCGCCGTCCTCAAAAGTCAGTGAAGTTGAGCCGGAATAATCAGTGCCGTTAATTCTAATGGAGCGGGTAGAATCAGAACTGTTAATGATTACATTTGAAGTTGTAGCAGTATTTGTATTAGCGCGAAGTGAAATAGTTCCTGAGGTAGATGAACCGTTCCCCGCGCCGATACCAACGCCGTTAGCATAAGAAGTAGCTGTAACCTGCGCGTCATCGCCGATAGTGATATTGCCGACTGAACTTGCGGTATCAGGGGCGTAACCTGCGCCGATACCTGCGCCGTATCTTGCGGAAGACGCTGTAACCTGCGCATTGGAATTGATAGTAATTGCGCCTGAAGTAGCAGAGACGCCCGAGCCGATACCTGCGCCATAATTTGAGGACGCTGAAGAAATGATGGCGGTTGAGTTAATATTAATAGAAGATACCGAGCCGAGATAACCCGAGCCGATACCTGCGCCGTTATTTGAAGATGATGCTGTAACGGTGCCGCCGGTGATATTAATTGCGCCGAGAGAGCCTTCAGTACCAGAACCTATAGCCGCGCCGTTGGCAGAATAAGCGTTGACAGTTCCGCCTGAAATAGTCAAACTGGCTGTATTATCAGATTCTTGGTAATCAGAGCCGATAGCGGCGGCAGTACCATTAGCGCGAGCGGTTAAAGTGCCGTCGCCGGTAATGGTTAAGCCCTTGCCGATATTGATAGTTGCGGCGATACCCGAGTTAGTCAAAGTATTAGTGCCGGAAATGTTAAGGGTTGAGCTGTTAGCAGTGCCGCCCAAATCAATAACGCTGTCAACGGTATTTGTAACATTTAAGCCTTTGATAGTTAAGTTGACGACGGAGGCATTAGAACCGACTTTGATATAAACGTTTGAAAGTGATCCTGCATTTGAGGCGTCGATAGTAACGGGTTGTGTGGTGTTAATGGTAATCGTGCCGTGATAGCCTGAAGAAATAGTGTAAGTGCCGCTTGCGTCGATTGAGTAATTAACATTGCCTGAAAAAGTTTCATCGCCGAGCACTTCAGTTTCCTCAAGAGTTTCAGAGCCTTGTTGAGCGAGATAGCGGAGGAACATATAACCGCCTGCGTAATTATAGACGTTGCCGGAAGAAGTTTTAGTCAAACTGAGTGCGCTTTGTAAGGAGGAAGGATTATTTACAAGAGATTGAATAGCAGATTTACGGAAGTCGTCAACGCCGTGAGTAAGTTCGGCAATACCTTCTTTGAAGAATACTGGAAGTTTATAAAAGTAATCGATTTTAGACGCCATAATAGCGTGGGTCAGTTCGTGAGCTAAAGTTCTGTCAAGGTAAAGGTAAGTGTTGGAAGTAGAGCCGTTTACATTAGATTCGGAAAGATTTTTAAAAAATTTATCGGTATTAATGTGCAGAATCAAATTGTTAGTTTTGCCTGTTTCGGAATCGTAAGAATATTGGACGGCGGCAAGAGTTGTAGAATTAAGGACGCCGCTTGTATCGAAATTTACGGTAATATCGGCGGCTGTAACGTCGGAATCGTTGAAAGAATATCCGTATGATTCTTCAATTAAATTCATACATTCATCAATCCACCAACTGTAAAGTCCCTGCACGATAGTTTGTTGGTCGGTAGTTAAGTCGTTTTTATGAGGGACATTGACGGTTAAGCCGCGAATAGTGAAAGTAGTATCATCAGGATATGAAGGGTTGCCGCTTTCAGGGACAATATCCTCAGCATTTTTAGATTTATCGCCGCCTGCGTCTGAGCCTGTAATTGCGCCTGTATCGGCATTGCCGAGAATTATGCCGCAATAATCTTGGAGGAAAGTATCCGAATCGTTAGAGTTAAGGTCGTCAATCATTTGGTTAATGGCGTCGGAGGCGGAATTAAAATTAGAGCAAGCCTTAACAGCGTCATTAAGGGCGGCAGTACCTTTCAAGGTTGTATTATCGAGAGCCGCCATAAATTTTTGAATAGAATCGATAGGATATTTGCCGCTACGATAAAGGTTAGAAATTTCGGAATTTGGATTAATCTGCGCGGGAGAATCAAAAATGGTATTATCGCCGTCGATAATGCCGATAAATTCGGAGGAAAGATTTTTATTTGCCATATAAATCACCTGTTTTATGTCAAAAAAATTTTTAACGTTTAAAATTGAGTAAAGTTTATCATTTCAAGAAAATCATTTCAATATTTATCGTTACAAATCTGGTTATTCTTTATACGAAAAAATTTAATCGCCGTTAATAAAAAATGTGATTGTTGCAAAAAATTTTTTTAATGCTATTATTCATATTCAAGGGAGGATTTGAAAATGGAAATAGAAAATCTCAGAGAGGAACTTCAAAATTATATAGCCGAAAATTTTTTAATCATTGAAGAAGATATTGAAGAATCCCGCGCAGATTTTGCAGGAAGGCAAACATTTTTAGCGGCGGCACCTTTATTTTTAAACAAGATAGATTTTCTTGAAATGTACGAAGAAGAAAAGGGCGAAACATTTTCAAATATGTTAATGAGGTTGATTGAAGAGAGCGGGGAAAAAAATTCAGCTATATATAATCGCGCCAATATCGACCGCAGACATTTTTCAAAAATCACAAACAATGAAAATTATCGGACGACGCGGGAAACGGCATTGGCATTTGCAATCGCGCTCAGATTAAACCTTGAACAGACGAAGGAATTACTATCGACGGCGGGCTACACTTTGACGAATACAAATTTGGGAGACGTGATTGTAACATTTTTCATCAATCGGCAAATTTATGATATATTTTTGATAAATGAATATCTCCACGAATACAAGCAAACCTTACTTGGCGGATAAAAATTTTTTGTCGCCTGCCAAGTGACCAAATTATATATTACCCGTGTTAAAATTTTTTCAAATTTGAATGGAGGTAATAAAAATGAAAAATTTGACAGAAGTAGTATTTATCCTTGACCGCAGTGGTTCAATGTCGGGGCTTGAGGAAGACACAATCGGCGGATTTAACTCGATGATTGAGAAACAGAAAAATGTTGAAGGCGAAGTTTTAATTTCGACGGTACTTTTCGACCACGAATCAATAGTTTTGCACGACCGTGTGCCGATAGCCGAGATTAAGCCTTTGACGCGTGAAGATTATGAAGTACGCGGTTCGACGGCACTTTTGGACGCTATGGGAGACGCGATTAAGCATATTAAAAACGTCCATAAATACGCGCGTGAAGAGGACAGACCGTCAAAAACTTTATTTGTAATCACGACGGACGGCGAAGAAAATTCCAGTATGCGCTACGGTTACAAGGACATTAAAAAGCTTGTCGAGGCTCAGAAGAAAAAGGAATGGGAATTTATTTTCTTAGGCGCGAATATTGATTCAATTCACGTTGCGGGAAGTATGGGAATCAGTGCAAATCGTATCGTCAATTATCACAATGACAGTCGCGGTACTCAAAAGAAATTTGCGGCGATGGATAATTTTATGTTCGCGGCATTTGCGGCACCAAGTTTTTCAGACATTGGGGACGATTGGCGCAAAGAAGTTGACGAAGATTTTGAAGAACGCAAAAAATAACTTATAAAAAATCATAAATCTTTTAAAATTTTAATAAGGAGGTGAAGACCGTTACTGATAAATTTTTATGTTGACATTGTAATTAATCTCCGTAAAATATGGGTAGCTGAACGAAAACCAAATTCAGCAATACCCGTACGTTAGCGGGAAATTGTTACAGCAAACGCAAGTAGCTTAGGCAAAAGCGGACGCGTTGAATCAGGAATGGGACATAAAAGTTTACAACTTTTTATAAGTTCTCAGTAACGGAACGTAAAAAATAATTCGTAACTGTAAATTTTCGGCACAAATAATTAAAGCGCGTTTGGATTGGACGCGCTCTTTTTTGTCGATAAATTTAAAATCAAATGTTCAAAGCTTTTTCATATGCCGCTAATGCCTCAGACTTTTTGCCGGACTCACGACAAACTTTAGCCTTAAAAAGATAATAATTTTGGTCAAGCGGAATTTCCAACTCAGCCATAAAGTTTAAACAACTTATGCAAGGTTCAAATTGTTTAGCGTCGTGTAAATGATTTGCCACGTTGAATAAAATATTTCCTACAAAAATTTTAAAAGGGTAACTTACAACAAGATGATTCTTTAGACAAAAATTAGTCAGCGAAAAAATTTGGTTAATATGTCCGAGATGAAAAACGTTGCCGCCTGTCGACATCAAAGAATTTTGAATGGAAAGCATTAACAATTCGGAAGTCGGCGTAATATTTCTTTGCAAAGTCAAATTCCAAAGATTAATCAGATTATCTGCGTAACCGACTAAATTTCTGCCGTGTAAATGTTTGGCGAAAAGTTTATAGGCGTCGTCGATTCTGCCTAAAGTCATTAAATGAAAAATCTGCTCAAACATACTGCGATTGTCATTATAATTTTCGTTGGGCTGGAAATTTTTGTCGCGATAAAGATTATTTACAAGTTGAATTAAACTTGGTTGTCTGTCGTATTGATGGACAACGGCAGGAATTCCGCCGTCTCCGCGCAAAATTTTATTGTCCACAATATTAATTGTATTTTTATCGAAAAAATATCCCGCCGTTATAATGTTGCCGTGCTGACAATTAATTTCTACGATATTTTCAATGTCCAAAAGATTTTCTCTGACAAGATAGTTTTCAATCCCCTGATCCATATATAAACTGGAATTACGATTGTTAATTGTGAGTTCCATTTTTTGTGCAAAATACTTTATTTCATTAACTGTCCCTAAAACCGTTCCTGCACATATAATTTCGCAATCGGATAACTTGTCAGCCTCATCTTTGCCGAATGAATTTTTAATCCATTTGTAATTGATTTGACAATTTTTTATAAGTTCACCTTCGGTCGTGTATCCTAGAAATTTTGGAGTGTCAGCATATTTTTCAAAAACATCCCCTTGAAAAATTACGTCTCTTGTATCTGCAATTAAAACTTGCCGGTAATCTTTGCCGCGTTCTTCAAGAAAATTTTTATACAAAGTCCAACGAACATTTATGATAAAGGTATCCTTAAATTCGTCCGGAATCGGCATCAGCTCTACACATTCCCCCCCCCGTCAGGGCGGCGCGTGTAAAGTCCGAAATGTTATCGACGAACAAAACTAAATCCGTATTTTTACAGTACATTTTGAAGGAAGTTACAAAGGGTTCAAGTTTGTACCAATCGTAGCCGGTTGCAACTCCCATAACCAAATTTTTCATTAAACAACCTCCAATTTTAAAATTCAAAATAAATTTCGCGTTGTATGTAGAAAATCCTTTTTTGACACAAGCCACAAAGAGATTTATAATTTGCTAAAAATTTTAAGGAGAAATTTTAATGGCAGAAGAAAAAAATAAAAATCAATCGGTATGGAGCAAGTACAGCAACATTGAAAAATTTGAGTTGGAAAATCTCAGCAAAGGTTACATAAATTTTTTAAGCACTTGCAAGACGGAGCGCGAAAGTGTAAATCACGCGATTAAAGCCGCCGAAGATGCGGGTTACAAAAATTTTGCTAAGGTTAAAACTTTGAAGGCTGGCGACAAAGTTTATTGTCCGTTTATGAAAAAATCTATTGCGCTGTTTCAAATTGGCAGTGAACCTATTGAACGCGGCTTGAAAATTCTTGGGGCGCACATTGACACTTGCCGCCTTGATTTAAAACAAAATCCGCTTTACGAAGATGGCGGACTTGCTTATATGGATACGCATTATTACGGCGGGATAAAAAAATATCAGTGGGTAGCGTTACCGCTTGCAATGCACGGCGTAGTTATAAAAACGGACGGCACTGTTATTGAAATTGTTATCGGCGAAGATGAAAAAGACCCCGTTTTTTGTGTGACAGATTTATTGATACACCTCGCGCAGGAGCAGATGAAAAAAGATGCGGCAAGAGTTGTCGAAGGCGAAAAATTAGATATACTCGTAGGAAATTATCCGCTTGCTGACGGTGAAAAAGAATCAGTCAAAGCGGGCGTATTAAAACTTTTGAAGTATAAATACGACATTGACGAAAAAGATTTTTTATCGGCGGAATTGGCACTTGTACCTGCAGGACGTGCGCGTGAATTAGGTTTTGATAGAAGTATGATTTTGGGATACGGGCAGGACGACAGAGTTTGTTCATACACTTCATTGGTTGCGATGCTTGAAGTTGCAAGGGAAAAACTTAATCGGACGGCTTGCTGTCTTTTGGTTGACAAGGAAGAAATTGGAAGTTACGGCGCAACTGGTATGCGTTCACATTTCTTTGAAAATATTTTAGCGGAAATTATGAATGCTTGCGGACAATATTCTGAAATTGGATTACGTCGAGCCTTGCAAAATTCCGTAATGCTTAGTTCAGATGTTTCGAGTGCTTACGACGCGCTTTACGCAAATTGTTTTGATAAAAAAAATGTCGCCTATCTTGGCAAAGGTATGGTGTTTAATAAATTTACGGGTTCGCGCGGAAAATCTGGTTCAAGTGAGGCTAATGCTGAATACGTAGCTAAACTGCGCGGAGTTTTGGATAAAAATAATGTAGCCTACCAATTTTCGGAGCTTGGCAAAGTTGATTTAGGCGGCGGCGGAACAATCGCGCATATGACGGCGGTTTACGGTATGGACGTTATAGACAGCGGCGTTGGGGTGTTGAGTATGCACGCGCCTTATGAGACGACGAGTAAGATTGACATTTACGAGACGAAGAAAGGTTACGCGGCATTTTTGCGCGAAATGTAAAGGAGAAAAATTATGCTTGATACCTCAAGATTTCTTCAAGCGCATGAACTTTTTTATGAGACGGCACTCAAAGAAATTAAAAACGGGCGTAAACGTTCGCATTGGATTTGGTACATTTTCCCGCAGTTAAAAAATTTGGGACAAAGTAGAAATTCTCAATATTACGGCATAGAAAATTTAGCTGACGCGAAAGAATATCTTGCCGATGAAACTTTGCGCAGTCATTTATTGGAGATTAGTCAAGCGTTATTGGAGCTTGAAAATACGGATATTAACTACATTATGGGCGGCTACATTGACGATACAAAATTGCTTTCCTCGATGACTTTGTTTCATTTAGCAGAGCCGACTTGCGAAACATTTAAAAAAGTTATCGACAAATATTTTTCAGGAAATTTGGACGTTAAAACCGTCGCATTGTGTCAAGCTGATTAATCGCAAAAAATTATCTCTGCAGAAAATTTCTGTAGAGATTTTTTTATTTCTTGAAAAAAAATTTGGCAATTTTGCTGTTTCTGAATATAATAAGGGGAAAATTTTTTATAGGAAGTGAATTTATGCTCGAAGACAGAAAATCTGAATTGGCAACACTGCGCGGAAAGTTAAAGGAAATGGGGGATTCACTTTGACGTAGCCCGCAAGGAAGAAAAGATTGCCGAATTGCAATACAAAATGAGTGCGCCGAATTTTTGGGACAATCCCGACGACGCGCAGAAAATTACTCAAGAATTGAACGCCATTAAATCCGGCGTTGATAATTATAAAAATATCGTTGCAAAATATGACGACGCGCAAACTTTGTTGGAACTTGCGATTGAGGAGGATGACCCTTCGCAGGAAAATGACATTTCCGCGCAGATTGACATTATAAAATCTGAATTGGAAAATTTGCGTATGGAAATTTTGCTTAGTGAACCCTACGACGCAAATAACGCGATTTTGACTTTACACGCGGGAGCGGGCGGAACTGAAGCGCAAGATTGGACGCAAATGCTTTTAAGAATGTATGTACGTTGGGCGGAGCGTCACGGCTTTACGGTTGAGACTGCGGACATTTTGCCGGGCGACGAGGCGGGCGTTAAATCTGTCACGCTTTTTATCAAGGGACATAATGCCTACGGTTTTTTGAAGTCTGAAAAAGGTATTCACAGACTGGTTAGAATTTCGCCCTTTGATTCAAATGCGCGGCGGCACACTTCATTTTCGGCTTGTGACATTATGCCGGAAATTGATGACGCGGTAGAAGTCGATATAAATATGGCTGATGTTCGCGTTGACACTTACAGAGCGAGCGGCGCAGGCGGGCAGCACATTAATAAAACTTCGTCCGCAGTTCGTATGACGCATATACCGACGGGAATTGTTGTGCAATGTCAAAATGAAAGGTCTCAAATTCAAAATCGTGAACAGTGTCTTCGTATGTTGAGGGCTAAACTTTTTGAGTTGGAACTTGAGAAAAAAGAAGAGGAACGCGCCAAACTTGAGGGCGACCGTATGAAAATTGAGTGGGGCAGTCAGATTCGCTCATATGTTTTTCAGCCGTATACAATGGTTAAGGATTTGCGCACCAACGAAGAAACCGGCAATGTTCAAGCGGTTATGGACGGCGAGATTGACCAATTTATTCGCGCGTTTTTGGCGTGGCGAGCGAATTTAGGAGTTAGTAGTTAATATGAAAAAATTTTTATTGATTGCATTGCTGTTAATTTTAACTTGTCAATCACACGCCTTTGCAAATTCTTTAAACGACGTTGAAAAGCAGGTCGATACTTTGAAAAAAGTTTATTCGCTGCAATCTCACGTCGAAGGCGGATATTTTTCAGAAGTTTATACTTCGCCTTTTTCGCAAAACAATCGTGCAACGGCGGGAAGTATTTATTTTATGTTGGTTGGCAAAGATATTTCGCATTTTCATAAAATTGACTGCGACGAAATTTGGTATTATCACGAAGGTTGCGGTTTGAAAATTTTTGTTATTCGTGACGGCAAGTTGGAAGAATTTTTACTCGGCAAAGACGTTGAACACGGGCAACGGGCAATGGTTATCGTTCCTGCAAATTCGATTTTCGCGGCAAAAAATTTGAATGACGAAAGTTACACGTTAATTTCTTGTATGACTACGCCGAAATTTCGCTACGAAAATTTTCAACTTGTCACGAAAAATGAATTAAAAAAATTTTATACTAAAGCTGATGAAAAAATTTTAAAATTAGCATATGAAAAAATTCCTGAATGATGAGGAGTTAGTTTAATGAAAAAATTTTTAGCAGTGATTTTAATTTTGGCAGCCGTGATAGCTGTTGCGTCGGAAATAATTTTGCCGAGCGTAGTCACAAATATTTTGAAGGAACAAATTGTAAAGGCAACTCACGCGCAGGAAGTTCAACTGTCTTTAACTTCTTCGCCCAATGCAAAAATCATTCTCGGCAATGTCGATAAAATTTACAGCACGGCGAGTAATACTGAAATTGGCGGCGTGAATTTTGAGGCATTGACTTTGGACGCTGAAAAAGTCAGTGTTGATGTTATGGAAATAATTTCGCCTACACCGAATCTTAATGATAGTCAACGCGCCGACAAAATTTTAAAATCTGCGGGAAAAATTGAACTTAGCGGCATTATCACTGAGGACGGCTTGAAAAATTTTATTGAAAATAAAGTTGACCAACTTGACAACGCGCAGATTAAAATTACTGAAAATGAAGCAAGCGCGTCCGGAGAGATAAAATTTTTAGGCAGGACTGCTGATGTTGACATTGCGGGGAATTTTTTCCTTGATGACGGGAATATTTATTTTAAAGCCACAAGGTTAGATGTTCGCAATACTCTTGTCCGCAATGTTCAGATTGACAGGTATTTGGGCGACGTAAAAATTTTGGAAAGTTCGCAACTTCCAATCGGTTTAAAATTCAGTTCCGTGCAAATGCGTAACGGCGACATTTTAATTACTGCAACGCGTGAATAGGGGGTAGGGCTTAGTAAATATTTCTAATCCCTCTTCCCTAAAATCTAAAACAGAGATGATGAGCCATAAAAAATATTTTTGAGGATAATGAAAACGCAGGAGACGCGATGAAAAAATTTACTTACAACAAAATTTTGGTCTGGGTAATTTTGGCGGGGCTAGTCGCGTCGCTGATTATTTGTTGGCAACGTTATAATGTTGAAACTAATAATTCCCAAATCGATATGGTTATGGATTACGACAGCATTTCCAGCCTTGCCGAACAAGAAGGGCTTGATTTTTTTGAAGTCCTGCACCGTATGAAAGGCGCGGGCATTACGACCATTGCGGTTTACGATGCTACTTTTGAAAAACTTAATCTTCAAGGTAAAGTTCGCGCAATTTCCGGCAGTGAAATTCTTACCAATTATCAGAGCGGGATACTTATTGATGAAAATTGGCGTCAAGCTATCGAAGAAAATTTAATTTACCCAGACAGAGTTTATATTATTGGGCGCGAGTTGCACGCTTACGAAGAAGTTAAGGCAGATATAATTTTGCGGCTTGGCAATGAGCGCGTTAAAACAATGTCGATTGGCGACCTTGAAGTTATTGAAGTCAAAGACCGTTACGGCGTATTCGTGAAAAAGCCTATAACTATGCCGAGTGAAGAGCTTGCCATTGTGAAGGATGCGGGATTTAATATTTTGGCGCGTCCCGCAAATTTCGTAGGTTGCACTCCCGATTCCATACGCGAAGTTTTTAAACGTTTTGACGGTTACCCTGTCACGGAGATTGTATTTTCAGGTAATGAAGTTTTAGGCGCATTTGATTACGTTGACGTGACGGCAGAAGAAATGAAAAAACGTAATATAATTTTTGGTGTCGTGGAAAGTTATACGCAGTTGCAGTTTTATCCTCAAGCGGGTATGGAGCAACTTGCAAGAGAATTGGGCTATGACAGGGTTGCGCGTCTGCACGTTATCCCGCCTTATGACCAGAATAAAATTTCTTTGCACACGGCGATATATCGTTGGCGCAGGACTGACTACGAAAGAAATATCAGAATAAATCTTTTCCGCATTTACGAACAACATTCAGCGGGTATGACGCTTGCCGAAACTAATTTTAAATACGTAAATGAGACGGCGGCAGACCTTAGAAACGCAGGTTATACTTTAGGGACGGCAGGAACTTTTGAAAATTATTATCCCAACAGATTTTTAAGATTTTTAGTAATAATCGGAACGGTAGCGGCGGGAGTTTTATGTTTATCGCTACTTTCGCGCAGATTAAACGCCAATCAAAAAGTTCAGCTGATAATTTTCGGCGTCTTGGCAGTTTTGGCAGGTTTACCGATTTTAATGGGAGCGGGCGGCAAAGTTCGATTAATCGCGGCATTAGTCAGCGCAAATGTATTTCCTGCGCTTGCGGTAATTTGGCAACTCGACAGATTTAGATCTTTGAGATTGAAAGCGCGTTGGGAATCAATCCGCAGTAAAAAAGACGGCGGCTCGGAATATCCGAAAATACAAGTACGCCCCGAATTGACAATCGGACAAATAATTTGGCTGGCGGTAGCATCATTATTTATCACAAGTTTAATATCAATGTTCGGAGCGGCGTATTTATCAGGCGCGTTGTCGGACGTAGTTTATTTCTTGGAATTTGAAATCTTTCGTGGCATAAAATTAACTTTTGTAATGCCGTTGGTAATCGTAACAATCGCATTTTTGCAAAGATTTAATGTTATCGACGAATTGCAGAAAAGTTTTACGGCGGAGCAACAGATAAAAGAAATTTTAGAAATGAATGTAACCGTAAAAAATTTATTGGCGGTATTCGTGGTAATCGCGGCGTTGGCAATTTTGGTAATACGTAGCGGACACTCAACGGGTATGCCTGTTTCAGATTTTGAAGTAAGGATACGTGAATGGTTAGAAGATACATTTTATGCCCGCCCGCGCTCGAAGGAAATATTTTTAGGGCATCCCGCCTTCATAATATTGATAGCGGCATTTTTTAAAAAATTTCCCAAGAAAATTTTATTTATGCTGACAATCCTCGCGACAATCGGACAAGGTTCAATGGTAGAAACATTTGCGCACGTTCATACGCCGATAATGGTATCGTTTATGCGTGGAATTGACGGCTTAATACCGGGCGCGATATTCGGCGTGATAGCGTTGCTGATTTACTATTTCGCGAAAAAAAAGATGAAGGAAGAAGTTACTCCAAAAGGTGAAAAGTTTTAAATGAATATTTTAATTTCCGGCTACTACGGCTCGAAAAATGGCGGCGATGAGGCGATGTTGGCGGCGATGCTTGAAGTTTTGCGCGAAATGGACGGCGATTTAAAATTTACGGTTATATCGCTAAATCCTGAGTACACTAAAAAGCGTCATAATGTCGATGCCGTAAAGTGGCTGGATATTTTTTCTATCGTAAGGAAATTTTTATGGGCAGACCTTTTAATTTCCGGCGGCGGCTCTCTCCTTCAAAATGTCACAAGTCGCAGTAGTTTATATTATTATCTCGGGATAATTTTTCTGGCAAAAATTTTTGGTTGTAAAGTTATGTTGTACGCGCAGGGGATTGGTCCGATATACGGCGGGTTTGCGCGTTGGCTGATGAAATTTATTGTGAATCGCGTTGACTTGATAACTGTTCGCGATAAAGGTTCATTGGAAGAAATTAAACGCCTAAAAATTTTTCGTCCGAGAATTTTTTGTACGGCTGACCCTGTTTTGGCGATTAAGCCAGTGAGTTTAGACATTGGCAAAAAAATTTTGTCGCGTCATTCACTAAGCCCTAATCCCTTAGCCCTTAGCCCTAAAATCGGCGTCTCTGTTAGGCGTTGGATTGACTGGGATAAATGCCAAAGTGAACTTGCCGACGCATTAAGCAAACTTTCCGCGCAGATTAACGCGAAAATTATTTTCATACCGATGCAATTTCCTGAAGACGTTAAGGCGGCGAAGTCAACTGCTGAACTTGTGAAAAATCCTTGTACGGTTATTGATGAAGAATTGACGACGGCGGAAGTTATGAGCTTGGTTGGAAGTATGGACGTGCTGATTAGTATTCGACTTCACGCGCTGGTATTTGCGGGCGTTATGGGCGTGCCGATGATTGGGATTTCCTACGACCCTAAAATTGACCGTTTCCTTGATTCGATTAATGAAAAGCCTTTGGGGACTCTTGACGACGTGACGGCTGATAAAATTTTTAATGAGACGTTGAAAAAGCTTGACGAAGGAACTTTCAAAAATGATGCGTTGCTGAATAATCTGCGCGAATTGGCAATAAAAAATGCCACGTTGGCTATCGAACTTTTAAAAATGTAAAGGGGCGGTTTTTATGTTCAAAAAATTTTTCGGCTTGACGCTAATGTTAATGTTTATCGCGTCGAATTGTTTTGCGATGACTTTTTCTCATCCTGAAAAAATTGGTTATGCTGGTGGAAAACCTTTTGTTGGACAAGATGTACATTTTAAAGGCGGATATTTTATTGAAGGCGCAAGTTATAATAGCGGAAATCTTGTTACTCACGAAAATAATAGCCGTTATGAAACTTATCTTAAAGGTTTAGCGCGTTGGGGCGAAGGAAAAGACGCACTTTATTGCTACTATGATACTTCTTTAAGCTACGATGCTTCTGCAAAAAATGGATTTATAAACGATGGTTTAAGATTTGGTGGAAAAGATAATTATGTATTTTCATCATCTAGATGGAGAACTATTTCAAAAATTGAAACAGATGAAGGAATAACTTTATATGCACTTTATTATAGATATAAATATTATGCTGAATTAGCTATTTTAGGTTGTCTTAAAAATGGTTCTTTTGTTAAATATATTGATATAAATGTAGATTTTTCAAAAAAATATTTTGGAAATAATTTTGGAGAAGTAAATTATGGTCCAGAAGATTGGAATAAATCTGGAGATATTTCAACTTATATACGTTGTCAAGGAGATACTATAATAGTTCCATATTTTGTTGTTGGATATAATCCACATCGTACAGTTGAAACTGGAGAATTTCGATTTAAATGGGACGACGCGGCGCAATGGTTTGGAGTTGAAAAAATTGTTTACTGATTAAATATTAAAAAATTCAGTGACAGCGGTGCGTAAAATTTCTTGCATAACTGTGACATTTAAAAGTAAAGCTTCTGCTTGCGGACGTAATTTTGTGTAATGAAATTGCGGATCGTGCGATACAGTGAAATCTGTCGGATACGGTATGACTTCAAAGCCTTGCCGCGAAAAATTTAATACTGCGCGGTTCATATGAAAAGCTGACGTGACTAATATCGGTCGCGTCAAATTTTTTTCACGCAAAATTTCTGCAGAATAAATTGCATTTTGCGTAGTGTTGACGCTTTTTGTTTCGAGTAAAATTTTTTCATCTGGTACGTCGAGAGATTTTAAAACTCTGCCGGAAATTAAAGCCTCTGCCCCTGAATCTGCGTAAACTTGTCCGCCGCTTAACAAAATCGGTATGTCCAAAATTTTTTGCAACCTTACCGCCGTTAAAAGTCTGCTTGAAGGGCTTGCACATAAAGTTCCTGCGCCGTCAACGTCCTGCACATCACGAATTGCCCCGCCGCCCAATAAAATTATTACGTCAGCTCCCGCCGTCTCAATCTGCGCGGGCGGAGAATATTTCATTTCCAAATGCCCCATAAATCTTTCGGCGACTAATCCAGTACATAAAAAATAAAATATCAGCGTACCGATTCCTACCGCGCAGGCAAGCCGTCCGCTGAATTTTGTCAGGTAAATCGTGAGTATCGTCAACAAAATTATGAAAAGTCCCGGCGGCAATATCCAACTTGCTCCGAACTTCAATAAATATACCAAAAAATTTTCAACCTTTCTTAGCCATTGTTCCCGCCGTCAAAATGAATTGCAAGCCGTCTTCCAATTCCATATCCAAAATTACCAAGTCAGATTTTTTCACAAACAAATTTAATCCCGCAGTCATATTCAAACTCCACGGCATATATACGCAAACATATTCGTCGCCCAATTTTTGTTGCACCGCCTCAGGAATATTTCTCATTAAAAATCCCATAACCATTGTGCCGTTATAGGGAGCAAGCACAACTTTTTGGAATGAAGAATTTGATTCAAATATCGCCTTTGAAAATTGTTTGACAGAGCTGTAAATAAATTTCACGACAGGGATTTTGCCCAACAGATAATCTATAAGATTAATTATTTTTTGCGGGAAGGTGTGTCCGAATACAAAGCCGATTACCCAAATGAAAATTACGACGGAAATTAACCCTATGCCGAAAAAATGTATGTTGAAAAAATTTTCGATTAAGACGCCGATTTCATTTTCAGTCAAATCAAGTATCCACATTACGACGAATGCCGTAATTGCAGGTGGTGCTACAATGATTATTCCGTTCATAAATTGTTCGGAGATTTTTCCGGCTAAAGATTTTCCCTTTTCTTCCTTTATCAAATTATTCACTTCCCAAGCCGAAACTTTGAATCGCGCCGTTGGAATTTCGCCAGCCGCGCTTAACCTTTACCCACAAATCCAAATAAACTTTCTTGCCTAAAAGCATTTCAATTTCCGGACGAGAATTTTTCCCTACACCTTTAAGAAGTTCACCGCCCTTGCCGATTAAAATTCCCTTCTGCGAATCGCGCTCAACGTAAATCACTGCGCGAATATATGTTGGAGAATTTCCGCGCGGTTTAATCTCTTCAATGCCAACGGCTACTGAATGCGGGATTTCATCTTCAGTCACGTGCAAAATTTTTTCGCGAATCAGCTCGGCAATAATCAAGCGTTCCGGCTGATCCGTCACCATATCGGCGGGATAATATTTCGGACCTTCAGGCAAAAATTTTTTAGCCTCGTCAATCAGCGAATCAATATTCGTACCGTCAACCGCACTAATCGGAATTACCGCCGCAAAATTTTTCCGCGCAGAATATTCAGCGATTATCGGCAAAACTTTTTCGCGTTCAAGCAAATCAATTTTGTTTATGACAAGAATCACGGGCGTAGTTGTCGCGTCAAGGCGTTCAAGGATATATTTTTCACCGCCGCCAAATTTTTCAGTCGCATCAATCACGAAAAAAATTACGTCGACTTCTTTAAGCGTCCCCTCTGCCGCTTTCAACATATATTCGCCGAGTTTAAACTTTGGCTTATGAATGCCCGGCGTATCCAAAAAAATAATCTGCGCGTCGTCCTGCGTCAAAATGCATTGAATACGACTGCGCGTAGTCTGCGGCTTGTCAGACATAATTGCGATTTTCTGTCCGATAATTTTATTTATCAGCGTGGACTTGCCGACGTTGGGGCGTCCAATCACTGTTACAAATCCTGATTTATACATAAAATCTCCTCTTCAAATTTGTAAAAAAGTTGTAATAATTTTTTCTACGCTGTCAAATGTTTTAAGTTCCGCCGAAATTTTTTGCAGATATTCCGGCGTGTGATTAATGACGGGCGACAGCTTAACAATTTTTTTTATCAGATCATTAACATTTTGCGCCGAATGGAACAAAGCAACCTCAACGATTTTATAAAGCGCAATAAAAATAGCGTAGTTGTGAATAATCGTGCCTTCGACGCGGAAAGGGTATGTGTTCAAAAAAAATTCGTGAACAAGATAATTTTCCAAAATGCTTGAGAATTTTTTAATAAAATTTGCGCGATTAGTCAAGAGAAATTTATTTACCGTTTCTTCGTCATATAAGTTTTCAAGCACATTGTTCATAAAAAATTGCGTAAAATCTTTTGGATTGAAAATTAATTTCGTCGACAGTGCAGGCAAATTTTTTGAAGTGAAAATCTCCGTCAAGTCTGAAAGTTTTTCTAAGTCTCCGCTTGAAATAATTTTTTCAAGAGAATCAAAATAAATCCCCAATATCGCAAGTCTCTGGTCAATAGTTAAAGTTCGTTTCTGCAAAATAAATATCGCCGTCATTTGAATTTCCGATATAAACGGCAAAATTTTTTCGTCAATGTGCATTGGAATTTGTGCGCCAACTTTTGAATCATCAGGTACATTTTCTTCTACCAACTCAAAATTCATTGGAGACTTTGGCAACAGTGCCATTTCTGCGACAAGCGGGCAAGTTAAATTTAATGAGCGTTCGTAAAGGTCGGCAATTTTTATAATACGACGCGGGAAAGTCTGACATATCATAGATAAAAATTTTTCGCCGTAATTTTTTTGTATCGTGCAAAGATTATCCTTGTCCAAAAATGCACAGTGAGAATTTTCATCAAGTTTTGTGACGCAACCATTACGCTTTTCATTGAAAACTATCTTTGACGTAAGCTCCTTAGCCGACGATTCTATTTCAAGGTAGCTTTCAAGTGTTTCTAAGTCAATGTCGATAGTCCAACCTTTACAACACTGCGCCCCGCACTTTACTCCGTCGCATTTAAAATTCTTTACATATTCGGGTTGAAAAAAAATCATTTTCATTAATTAAAAAAATCTACATTGTAAGCAGCGCGGAAAAGTACTTCGGCAAATTTGCGATTTACCTTGCCATTCATACTGGATTCGTCCGTATTGCTGATTTCCCAGTTGCCGTAAACATCTTTGCTGAAAATTTCTTTCGTATCCCAATCATACATCAGCAAAACGTAGCGGTTACTGACTTTTTCTTTACCTTCCGCGTCAATCGTAACGTGTATGAATGAAGCGGCAATTTGATATTGCGGCGGTTTATATTTTACAACGTCAATCGTTTTCAAATTCAAATAATAATCTCCTTGATTCGCCGTTATAACGTAAGCATAATTTTTGTTGTCGTCATAACTGTTCGCCGCGCAGAGATTAAACATTAAAGTCACAATCGCTAATGCCATAAAAATAATTTTCTTCATTTTAAGCACTCCTTTTTCAAAATTTATTGAACAAAGTATATTACAATCAAAGTATTGCGTCAAATACAAAAAATTTGTTATAATCTGCATAAAATTTTTTTAGGGGAGTAATTTATTTGAAAGAATTAATGTTAGGAAATAAAGCTTTGGCGAGAGGATTATACGAGGCGGGAGTTTGTTTCGTTTCAAGTTATCCCGGCACACCTTCAACAGAAATTACAGAGGAAGCCGCAAAATTTGATGAAATTTATTGCGAATGGGCTCCGAATGAAAAAGTTGCAATGGAGTCGGCTTTCGGCGCAAGTTTGGCAGGTAAACGCGCTTTTTGCGGACAAAAACACGTCGGCTTAAATGTTGCCGCCGATCCGCTTTTTACGCTTTCTTACACCGGAATTAACGCCGGACTTGTAATTGTCGTCGCTGATGATGCGGGTATGCATTCTTCGCAAAATGAACAGGACAGCCGCCATTACGCAATCGCCGCCAAAGTTCCAATGTTTGAACCGTCTGATTCTGAAGAGGCGTTAAATTTTGTTAAAATTGCTTATGAAATCTCTGAAAAATTTGATACGCCCGTTATCATAAAAATGTGTACGCGCGTTGCTCATTCTCAATCTATCGTGGAAATTTCCGAACGCAAAGATTTTAATAAAATTTACGAAAAAAATATTGCAAAATACGTAATGATGCCCGGAAATGCTAAAAAACGTCACCCGATTGTTGAGGAACGCACGAAAAATTTAAAAATTTTTGCTGAAAATACTCCGATTAATCGCGTTGAATTTTTTTCTGAAGAAATTGGAATTATTACTTCTTCGACAAGTTATCAGTACGTTAAAGAAGTTTTTGGCGAAAATGTCAGCGTTTTAAAATTGGGAATGATTAATCCTTTGCCCGACGATTTAATTAAAAATTTCGCTAAAAAAGTTAAAAAATTGTTCGTCGTCGAAGAATTAGATAATATTATTGAAAATCACGTTAAAAGTTTGGGAATTTTTGTAGAAAATTCAAATCTTCCTCGCATTGACGAATTTTCTCAAAATCTTATCAGAAATGCTTTTAATTTAAAAATTCCCGAAAATATTTCGCTTGAAGTTGAAATTCCCAATCGTCCGCCGGTTATGTGCGCGGGTTGCCCTCATCGCGGACTTTTTTATACTTTGAAAAAAAATAAATGCACGGTGCTTGGCGACATTGGTTGTTACACTTTGGGCGCAGTTCCGCCGCTTTCAACTATCGAAATGTGCCTTTGTATGGGCGCAAGTATCGGCGCAACTCACGGTTTTAATAAAATTTTAGGAAAAAATTCCGAAAATAAAACTGTTGCGGTTATCGGCGATTCAACTTTTATGCATTCAGGTATGACGGGGCTTGCAAATGTCGCTTACAATCAATCTAATTCCACGATTATTATTTTGGACAATTCGATAACGGGAATGACGGGACATCAACAAAATCCTACGACCGGCTACAATATCAAGGGAGACCCTGCAGGAAAAATTAATTTGGAAAATCTTTGCAAAGCTATGGGCATTAATCGCGTAAAAGTCGTTGATCCTTACAATTTAAAGCAATGTGATGAAGTTTTGAAGGAAGAATTAAAAATTTCCGAGCCTTCCGTTATAATTTCGCGTCGACCTTGCGCACTTTTGAAATATGTTAAACATAATCCGCCGCTCAAAGTTGACGAAAATAAATGTATCGGCTGCAAAAATTGTATGAAAATCGGTTGCCCCGCAATTTCCATGAAAAACGGTAAAGCTTTCGTCGATTCCACTCAATGCGTCGGTTGCAATGTTTGTTCCCAACTTTGTCCGAAAAAAGCTTTTCAATAAAATTTTTTCCCTAAGCCTTCGGGCTTATTTTTTTTGCAAAATTTTCAAAAATTTTCTTGACATAACCGTTTTTTTTTATAATGACTCATCAAAATTTTTAGGAGGTGAGATTTATGAAGATAGTAATACTTGAAGATTTTAATAAATTTGAGGGTATTTTGTCTGTTAAATATTTTCCTGAAAATAATCATGATGATTTAGGAAGTATCAAAATTTCTCGTGACGGTACTATTTTAGATTCGCAGAAAACTAATGCAGATAATAATTTAAATTGCGAGTATTTTAATATCGTAAAAACTCATTTGTCGCAGATGTTTTCAGTCGATCCTTTACAGTATAAGAGCGAAATTCGTTTTAACTAAGGGAGGTGATAGTTATGGGCTACAGAGATGATTATTTTGAAAATCACAAAACTCATGGCGGCTGGCATAAGTGCACGGAATGTGGCAAAAGTTTTAGAAAATCGGATATTGACGTTGATCACATTATTCCGCAAAAATACGGCGGCCCCGATGCACTTTGGAATTTACAGCCTATGTGCCAACATCATAACAGGTCGAAAGGCGCAGATTTGTCGAATACGATTCCGGATTTAATCAAAAATAATTTTTTTAGATGAAAGGAAAAAAGATGGCTAAAATCTACAGCAAAGAGTGGAATGGAACTCTTATTGAGGTGAAGAATGAGCCTAAACGCGCAGAACTGGTTATTAATGGTCGCACGGTTGATTTTATTGAAGGTGGAAAACTTGTAGAAGGCGAAAATGATTATATGCATAGCTACGACGGAGAAAATCACATTGAAGTTCGTTTTGACGAAAGAAATTTCATCCTTTTTAGCGGAATTTTTATTAAACTTTCTTATAACGGCAGAGAGATAGAGAGAGTTCCTTTTAAATGAACTTATAAAATTTATGATTAATTTTTTATCCCGCGCAGATTCGGCGGGATTTTTTTTGCAGGATTTTAATTATTTTCGTTGAAATTATTAAAAATTTGTCGGAATTGAGAGCTGATAAAATGAGCAAATTAATACTTCCACAATGTGAAATTTTTTATCCGAAAAATATTTTACAAGAAATTTTATTCGTAGCAGGAGGAAGGAGACCTGATGAAGATTTTTTTAAAAAATTATCAGTCGGCAGAAAAATTTTTGCGATTGATAAAGGTATTGAAATTTGCAGAGATTTAAATATTTTTCCTGAAATTTTAATCGGAGATTTTGACAGCGCGGATAATTCTTCTTTAACTTGGGCAAAAAAAAATAAAATTCCTATTGAAAAACATCCTATCGACAAAGATTTTACAGATACTCAACTTGCTTTAAATCTTGTAAATGAAAAAAATTTTTTAATTTTAACAGGAATTTTCGGCGGAAGATTCGACCATTTATTTAGTAATGTTTTTACCTGCGCTAATTCAAAAATTAGAAATTGTTTGGTTGATGAAAAAGAATTAATTTTTTTCGTAAAAAGCGGAGAAAATTTTTCCGTAAAATTTAATGAAATGCCGAAAAATTTGTCATTATTGCCGATTAGTGAACTTTGCGAAGGAGTGACAATTAAAAATGTTCACTGGGAACTTGAAAATTTTACTCTTAAACAAAATTTTCCGAATGCAATCAGTAATCGCGTAGAAAATGGAGAAATAAAAATAAGCGTCCGCAGTGGGACGCTCGCAGTTTATTTTAATTTCTAAAAAATCTCTGAAATAAAATTTTTAGATAAGAAATTACTTGCGAAGGTTAAGTTGCGCGATAATCTCACGATAACGATTGATGTCTTTTTTGTTGAGATAGCTCAAAAGACGGCGACGCTGTCCAACCATTTTCAAAAGCCCGCGACGCGAATGATGATCTTTTTTGTGAACTTTCAAATGTTCTGTCAGATAAGTGATCCTTGCAGTCAACAGCGCGATTTGAACTTCCGGCGAACCGGTATCACCCTCGTGCATACCGTACTTGTCCATAATTTCCTGTTTAGCTTCTTTATCAAGCACTAAAAATTCCTCCTCTTTCTGATAAAATCCTTGCAACAAAGTCTGCGTCGGAGTTTCGGCAAACTGTGTTGTGGACTTCGTAAGTATATCATAAAAAAATTTTACCCGCAATAGTGAAAGGAAATTATCAAACTCTTAAAGAAATAATTTACTTAAAAAATTTTTAATATGAGATACGAAAAAGTAATTCTAACCGTGATGTCATAAAAATTTTTTTGTATTGAACCGCGAATATTTGTAGACAAAACTAAATATTTGTAGTAGGATTTTAAGCGTAAAAAAATAATTTTTTTGGAAAGGGAGTGCGTATAATGGAAGTTAAAAGGTTAAATGTGCCGAAGGGAACATCGGGACTTTCTTTCCGAGATACAAGGTCGGGGCAAGGTCAAGGTGCGCGTCGAATACAAAGTGCGCAAATTACTCCGGATCAAAGTCAAAGTTCGGCATATCAAGTAAGTTTTGCGCGTAGAAGTTTCTTTTTCGAGGAAGACTTCAACGACATAACGATTGAGGAACTTGCGCAGTTTATGGAACGCGACGATGATTTTGTTGAAGAAGTTGACGAAGACGCCGAAAAAGCACAAACTGCGGCGGCACAAACTCAACAGCCCCCTGAACCTGAACAGCCCGTAGATAAGCGTAAAGTTGCGGCAGTCGCGGCTTATGATTGGTTTGCTACTTTGTAAATTAATATGAAAATTTTTTTAGACAATAAAATTTTTCCCGACGTGAAAAATCTGCGCGGGAAATTTTTTAATGCGGCATTTCGGAGGAAATATGCGTGGAAAAAATATAAATATGTTTTTAATGGACGGTACACCGACAGGCAGAATTAAATGCACTATAGCGAATTGGACGGGCGTTGCTTATAAAATTCCGCGTACAGAACTTGAACATTGCAAAAATCGTAATGACTTGAAACAGAGCGGCGTTTATTTTCTTTTCGGCGCGTCAAATGCAACCGGTAAACCCGTCGCCTATATCGGACAGGCGGGCAATCGCAAAAACGGCGAAGGAATTTTGTATCGATTGATGGAACATAAACGCAACGCCGACAAAGATTATTGGACGGAAGCCGTTGTATTTACCACGTCTAATAATTCTTTCGGACCGACTGAAATTAGTTTTCTTGAAAATAAATTTTGTAAGCTTGCCATAAATGCCAATCGCTATGAAGTCAAAAACGGTAATGATCCTTCGCCCAGACACATTACCGAAGAAAAAGAAAGCGAAATGGAAGAGTTTGTAGAATACGCCAGCATAATTATGGGGACACTCGGACATAATATTTTTGAACCGATTATTGAACAGCAGATTGAACCCCAAACTGAAATACTTTTTTATCTTACGCGAACGATTAAGGCGATTAATTTTACTGTTAATGCCGTCGGTAAAAAAACTTCAGAAGGTTTTGTTGTACTCAAGGGCAGTAAAATTTCTCCACAAGTTGCAGATGGCGTTTCTAACGGAATAAAGTACCGTAGAAAAACTGCAAAAATCAACGACGAAAATATTTTATTGGAAGATTTATCTTTCAAAACTCCTTCGGGCGCAGCATGTTTCGTTGTCGGCAACGCTTGTAATGGTTGGAAAGATTGGAAAACTAAAGACGGCGTAGAACTTAGGAATGTTAATTAATTATGATTCAACTTGAAAATGTTACAAAATCTTTTGGTGAGCGGACGATTTTTTCGGACGTAAGCTTTAAGATACAGGACGGCGAAAAAATTGGCATAGTCGGTAAAAACGGCGCGGGTAAGTCAACATTGCTGAAAATTATGATTGGCGTTGAAGATTTTGACACAGGAAAATTATTCGGACTTCGCAAAGAGGATATTGGTTATGCTGAACAGATGCCGAATTTTACACAAAAAACTTTGCTTGAAGAAATGCTGATTGGCGGCGTTGAGGAGTTTCAAGCACGAAAAATTTTGTATGGTCTCGGCTTTACCGAATTTGAACTGAATAAAAATCCCAAAAATTTCAGCGGCGGAGAGACTGGCAAAATTACTTTGGCGCGAGCACTCCTTAACGAACCGCGCATTTTAATTCTTGATGAGCCGACTAACCACCTTGATATTTACGCGATTGATTTTCTTGAAGATTTTCTCAAAAATTATCGCGGCACGGTTATAGCCGTCACTCACGACAGACACTTTCTTCAAAATTGCGTGAATAAAATTTTGGATATGGAATCAGGCAAGGCGACGATGTATCCCGGCAATTACGAAAAATATTTTCAACTGAAAAGTGAACGTCGCGCTTATGAGTGGAAAGCTTATGAAAAACAGCAGGAAGAAATTGCAAAGCTTGAAGATTTTGTGCGGCGCAATAAAGTTCGCGCATCGACGGCTAAACGGGCGCGAAGTCGTCAAACAATGCTTGATCGTATGGAGCGATTGGAAAAGCCGCCGTCAAATGAATTTGTGAAAGTTAATCTTGGTGACGCGGCAGAATCCGCCAATAAAATTTTAATCCTCAACAATCTGAATTTTAAAGATATTATAAAAAATTTTAGTTTGGAGATTGTTAAGGGCGAAAAGGTTGGGTTAATCGGCAAAAACGGCGTCGGCAAGTCCACGCTTTTGAAATTAATTATAGGCGAGTTGAAAGCTGATTCGGGCGAAATTAAAATCGGCAGTCGCGTTAAAATCGGTTATCTTTCACAAGGTCACGAAGAATTAAACGTAAATGCAACGCCGCTTGAAGAACTTGTAAATGAATTCGGATTGACACTTGAACGCGCCCGCGCAGAATTGGCAAGACTGGATTTAACCGCGCAGATTGTCGAAAAAAATATCTCCGAACTTTCCGGCGGCGAAAAAACCAGAGTTGCTCTGGCAAAATTAATTTTAACCGGCGCAAATTTTTTATTGCTTGACGAACCTACAAACCATTTAGACTTACCTGCGCGGGAGGCAATAGAATCCGCGTTGAAAATTTTTGAAGGCACAATTTTAATCGTAACTCACGACAGATATTTATTAGAATCGGTTACTACGCGAGTGATTGAGTTTGAAAAGCGTGAAATTGTAGCTGAAAAAATTTCTAAGTCTCAAACTAAAAAAGAAAAAGTTCCGCAAGCAGTTAAACCCAAACTTGAATCGAAATTAAATGAAGTTCAGTTGGAAAAGTTAGAAGCTAAAATTAAAATGGCTGAAATGGAATTGAAAATGCTTGAGTGCGAAATTAACGGCGAAGTCAACCCTGCAAAGTTGGCGGAATTGGCGGCGGAACACGAACTTAAATTGCAGGAACTCGACGACCTTTATCAAACACTCCTTGATTGAGGAAATATTAAATAAAGAATTTTTTTGTACTTATTTTTTGTCACTCATCTATTTTAAACCTAAATTTATTGTAAGCAAAATTTTTTCTTCAACTTGCAAATTACAAGCAGATTTTATAAAATGACAAAAAATTTAGGAGAGATTAATATGGCTAAAAATTTTGGCTTTGGTTGTATGCGTCTGCCGCTTTTGGACGCAAATAATCAAGCAAATGTTGATTTTGAGCAGTTCAAGAAAATGGTTGATATTTTCCTTGAGCGCGGCTTTACTTACTTCGATACTGCGTATATGTATCACGATTTTAAGAGCGAAGTTTTTGTCCGTGAAGCACTCGTAAAGCGTCATCCGCGCGAAAGTTTTACACTTACGACAAAGTTGCCGACAATGTTCCTTAAAACTAAAGAAGATCGCGAGAGAATTTTTAATGAACAGCTTGAAAAGTGCGGCGTTGATTATTTTGATTATTATCTTTTGCACAATCTCAATGCGACGACTTATCCGACGGCTGAAAAATTAGATTGTTTTAATTTTATCGCGCAGAAGAAGGCGGAAGGCAAGGTTAAGCATATTTGTTTTTCGTATCACGACAACGCAAAACTTTTGGACGAAATTTTGACTAAACACCCTGAGATTGAGTTTGTGCAAATTCAGATGAATTATTTGGATTGGGACAGCAGGTCTATTCAATCGCGCAAATGTTATGAGACGATTCGTAAACACGGCAAGCAAGTTATAGTAATGGAGCCGGTCAAGGGCGGAATGTTGGCGAAAGTTCCTGCGGCTGTCGAAAAAATGTTTAAAGATTTTGCGCCGGAAATGTCAATTCCTTCTTGGGCGGTACGTTTTGCCGCGAGTCACGACGGAGTTTTTATGGTTTTGTCCGGAATGTCGAATCTTCAACAACTCGAAGACAATACAAGCTATATGCAGGATTTTCAGCCGTTGACTGATGAAGAATTTAAAATCGTCGAAAATGCCGTAAAAATTATTAATGAAAAAATTGCAATTCCTTGTACAGCTTGCCGCTATTGCGTTAAAGGTTGTCCGAAAAAAATTGCAATCCCTGAATATTTTGCGCTTTATAATTCTTATTATCGTGAACACGGCGACAAAAAAGTTGGCGGATTTTTCAACGAATTGGCTTATTACGGTAACTTTACTGAAAATGGCAAGGCGTCCACTTGTATAAAATGCCACGCTTGCGAAAAAGCTTGTCCGCAACATATTAAAATTACTATGTGGCTTGAAAAAGTCGCTGAACTTTTTGAAGCAGTTGACTTCGCCGCAGCTATGGAAGAATACGCGAAAAAAAATAAGTAGTTCATTTGACATTGAAGATTAACAATTCTTAATTCTTCATTCTTAATTCTTAATAAAAAAAATGAGTCCGATAATTTCTGCCGTTGCGGCATTTCTGATTGATGCGCTGATAGGCGATCCGCGCAGTAAATTTCATCCCGTCGTATTAATGGGGAATTTAATTTCTTGCCTTGAAAAAATTTTACGGCGTGACAATGACGGTTACGTTAAAAAAATTTGTATGGGCGGAATTTTGGTCACGACGGTTTTATTTGTAAGTTACGGTGTCGGCGTATTAATTTTAGTGCTTGTGAATTTGACGGGCAGTTATACACTGAAAATTTTTGTCGAGGCACTTGTACTTAGCTTTATGATTTCTCCGCGTTCATTGGCAGAGGCGGGACGGGAAATTTATTTTCTGTTGACTAAAGAAAATCTTGTTGAGGCGCGTCGAAAAGTCGGTTGGATAGTCGGACGTGATACGGAGCATTTAAATGAAGCGGAAGTTGTTAGAGCGACGATTGAAACGGTTTCTGAAAATACGGTTGACGGAATAATTTCCCCGCTGTTTTACTTTGCGATTGGCGGTTTACCCTTAGCGATTGCCTACCGCGCAGTAAACACTATGGATTCAATGCTCGGCTACAAAAATGAAAAATATTTATACTTTGGAAGAGTTGCGGCAAGAATGGACGACGTTGCAAATTTTATACCTGCGCGAATCACGGCAATTTTGTTTATAGCGGCGGCATTTATTTTAAATCTTGATTACAAAAAAGCCTTTGAAATGATGAAACGCGACGCGTCGAAACATCCAAGTCCCAACGGCGGCTACGCGGAGGCGACGGTTGCAGGTGCACTTAACATTCAACTTGGCGGAATCAATTCATATTTTGGAGTTCCGCATTTCCGCGCTTATATGGGCGATCCGATTGAACCGCTTAACGCGCAACACATTTTGCTGACGATTAGGCTGATGTACACGGCGACAATTATTTTTCTAAGTCTGGCGATTATTTTTTAGATTTTGGTAATAAAAAATCCTCTGCGCTAATTGACGTAGGGGGTTAATTTTTTTGTAAAACTCTTTCAAGCAGTTTATTTAAAAAAATTTTTTTTCGATAATAGTATTAGAATTTTTATACTTTATTTTATGGTTTATTTTTTATCGGAGGGATTTTTATGGCGGAAATTATTTTTAAATTTACGAACGATAAACAGTATATTACTCCTCAACTCAACCGGATAGGGGGGGGGGACTGAGTCTATGCAACAGCTTAACTTTGATATTCAGCACTTCAACAATATTTCAAACTCTAAAAAGAATAGCTTTGTATCCGGAACTTCAAATGCGGACAGTATTGTAAACTCCGGAGCCAATGTTACCATAAGTGGCGGCAAAGGTAATGACACAATTCAAAACAAAGTTACGAGTGGTGTTTTGTACAATTATGCGAAGGGAGACGGGAACGATTACATTTTGGGCTGGACTGCCAAAGATACGCTTACCATTACCGGCGGCGCATTCAAAACTTCAACCACCGGTAACAATGTAATAGTGAGTGTAGAAGGCGGCGCAAAGGTAACTCTTGCCGGTGCTAAAGGTAAAGCTGTTAATATAAATAACGTTGGCAAATCAATCAGTAACAGCACAAAATCTAAATCAGTAACATTGGCGACTGAATATAATGACACAATTAAAAATACGGGCGCAAGTGCTACGATTTACGGTTATTCAGGAGCTGACACGATTAATAACAGTGGAGCTACGGTTAAAGTATACGCGGGCGACGGTAGCGACACCATTCGTAACAGTGGAGTAAATGCTTATCTTGATGGCGGAGCTGGTAATGATAAAATCTTAATCACAAGTTCCGCAACTAAGAATACGATAATCGGCGGAGTTGGCAACGATTCAATTTACAGTTCAGTTACAAGCGGTGTATTTTATAATTACGCAAAAGGAGACGGCAACGATTATATTTTCGGTTGGACTGATAAAGACACGTTGACAATCACGGGCGGTGCATTTAAAACTTCAACCACTGGCAATAACGTTATTGTAAGTGTAGAAGGCGGTGCAAAGGTAACTCTTGCCGGTGCTAAAGGTAAGACGATTGGTATTAATCCTACGTCGATAAACAATACAACTGCAAAAGTGACATTAACCGGAACTACCATAGCTGACACTATTAAAAATACAGGTGCGAATGTTTACATAGACGGCGGCGCAGGAGCTGACAAAATTTCAATCACTAGTGCGGCTACAGATAATACGGTTATCGGCGGCAAGGGAAATGATTCAGTATACAGTTCAGTTACGAGTGGCGTATTGTATAAATATGCAAAAGGCGACGGTAATGACGTTATTAATGGCTGGACAGCTAAAGATACGCTTACAATCACGGGTGGCGCATTTAAAACTTCCACAACCGGTAATAATGTAATAGTGAGTGTAACCGGCGGTTCAAAGATAACTCTTGCCGGTGCTAAAGATAAATCTGTTAATATAAATAACGTCGGCAAGTCAATAAGCAACAGCACAAAATCTAAGTACGTAACTTTATCAACGGAATATAACGATACGATTAAAAACACGGGCGCAAGTGCCAGAGTTTACGGTTACGCCGGTAATGACTCAATTAATAACAGTGGTGCGAGTGCTAAGATTTACGGCGGTGAAGGTGTCGATACAATTACGAACAGCGGAGCGTCGGCACAAATTTATGGTGGCGATAATGCCGATTCGATTAATAACACCGGTAATTCTGCTAAAATTTATGGCGGCGAAGGTTTAGATAAAATTCGCAACACCGCTACGAGTGCATACATTGACGGCGGCGCAGATAATGATTCTATTAACAATAGCGGCAAGTCGGCTAAAATTTACGGCAGTGAAGGTGCTGATACCATCACTAACAGTGGTGCGTCGACAACAATTTATGGCGGCGATGATTCTGACATAATTAAAAATACCGCAAGTAAAGTTACCATTTACGGCGGAGATGGTGCTGATTCAATTAACAACAGTGAAGCGTCTGTGAAAATCTATGGCGGCTCTGACAATGATACCATTTACAATAACGGTGCTAATGCTTACATTAGCGGCGGAGACGGTGAAGATAAAATCAGCATTGGCGGAAGTGTTAAGAACATCACGGTAATTGGCGGCTATGGTGACGATACAATTTATTCCAACGGCGCGGGAAATATTATTCAATATGCTGTCGGCGCAGGAAATGATGTCATAAACGGTTATTCTGATAAAGACACAATCCACATTAAATCGGGGAGTATCAGCAACGCTACCGTTTCAGGTGCAAACGTTTTACTGGCGGTTGGCAATGAGACTATCACTATAAAAGATGCGGCTACAAAGACACTCAAGATTAAAGATTCTGCAGGCAAATTAACTTCGACTGTTATCGGGACGGCTAGTGTACCCGGCACTTACGATTCTACAGGAACTGTATTTAGCGTAAACTCTTCTTTCAATGGAACTCTTCAGCCCCCGATATATCTTTCCACAGTAAAAAAGATTGATGCTTCTAATGTTACTAATTCTATAGCTATAGTCGGTAATTCGCTCGACAATTCAATTATCGGCAGTAATCAATCTGATACAATTTACGGCGGAGATGGTAAAGATTATTTGACCGGCGGCTCAGGTAACGATAAACTTTATGGCGATGCCGGAAATGATACACTCAGCGGCGGAGCCGGTAATGACACTTTAACCGGCGGCAACGGAAAGGATATTTTCTATTACGTTGGCAACAATGATATTGATGTTATTACCGATTATACCGAAGGCGAGGATAAAATTTCTATCGGATCGAGTTTTGGTAATGGTATGCTGGTCGGTTCGGATGTTATGTTTGCTGTCGGCGATGGTATTCTTAAACTTGTCGGTGCTAAGGACAAAAAAGTTACGATTGTTAGCGGAACTCTTTCAACAGAATATATAAACGGTGTTATTCCAAGTGCTACCGTTCCTGTCACTGAAACAATCTCCGTAACCGTTCCTGTTGAGGTAACTGTCCCTGTTGAAGTAACAGTTCCCGTTTATGTAACAATTCCTGCCGATGATCCCACAGATACAGCAGTTACAGGTACGACGGTTACTTTAGCGGCTAATACAACGGGAACTTTCAGTTTGACTGCTTATAATGCGACGGTGGACACTCCCGCCCAAAATATCGATGCCTCCTCCGCTACAAATTCAATAACAGTTTACGGCGATGATAATGCTAATGAGATTCGCGCAGGCAGAGGCGGCGGACATATTTTAGCAGGCGAAGGCAATGATACAATTTACTGCGGCGATGGTAACGATACCCTTCACTATTACAGATATGACGGCGATGAGACTGTTTACAATTTCAAAACCGGCGATAGGATTTTCCTTGACACAACGGGATTAGTACAATTTAAGAATTTCTCCTTGAGTGGAAATGATGTGATAATAAATCTCACGTCAGACAACAAAATAACATTGAAAGACGCCAAAGAGCAAAAAATTTACATTTATGACAGACGCGAAGGATATTTTGCCGATAATTACGACAATGATGCATATGCCAGATACAACAGCACATTCGGCAAGGCATCAATCTCTAACGGCACTGCAACCTTAGCGTCCGATTATGAAGGTATTTTCAATACAAGTTTCTATGCCCTCAATCCTAAAAATATCGATGCCTCCTCCGCTACAAATTCAATAACAGTTTACGGCGATGATAATGCTAATGAGATTCGCGCAGGCAGAGGCGGCGGACATATTTTAGCAGGCGAAGGTAATGATACCATTTATTGCGGCGATGGTAACGATACAATGACTTACTATAAGTATGGTGGCAATGATACCGTTTACAATATGGGAGCAGGAGACGCACTTAGTCTTAGCGGTTGCACGGCGCAAAGTGTTTCTGTCAGCGGCTCTGATATAATTGTAACCATTTCAGATACCGATGAGACCATTACACTCAAAGAAGCTACCGACAAAAATATTTACATTACCGGGCAAGGCTGGAAGACTTACAGCGCGTCAACTTCTGAACAGCTTGGTATGTCGGCGGATATTGTTGAAGAATTTTGGTTCGACGATAATAACTTTATGACGGACGACACGAAAATTGATTCCGTAACAGAACTTTCAGATATAAATTATTCAGTCGGCAATGTTTCAAGCTTGACAAGCTATGAGGCATTCAATCAAGAAAAATTGCTTATTGCCACGTCTTACGATAACAAGTAAATCATAAATTAATACAAATTTTGTAAACTAAAAACCCCCTGCGCTAATTAACGTAGAGGGTTATTTTTTTAGCCGAAAAATTTTTATTTGCTGTCATCGAAAGTTGCGACGGAATACATAAAAGCATTTACCAAGTCTTGATTAAATTCCTTCGTAAGCAGTTGAATTGAAATACGTCCGCCGTTTTTGGTGCGGAAAATCGTCGAAGCTATTTGACTGTCAGCCGTAATTTTTTCGCCCTTATCATTAGTAATTTCTTTTGCCGTAACCATAAAGACTCCCTTATTATTTTCACCAACTTTTGTGATTATGGCGGTGTCAAGGGCATTGACGGTCTTGAGGTAGTCAAGGTAGGAGTTCAAAGTTTTTTCGTTGTCTCTGTTAAAATCGGGAGCGTTTTTGTCAGGGAAAGCATCAAGAATAATTCTGTAACCCAAAACAATTTCGTTGCCCTCATTCAGGAAAATCAACATTTCGCCCTTGTGAGCAGGGTCATCAAATTTCAAATCGGTTACCGCAACGGGTTTGAAGGGACATTTAATCGTATAGCCGTAAGCCGCGCTTTTATACTCAACAAAATCTTTAACGGCAATTTTCACGTCATCAGCCGCCGCGAAAGTTTTAGCCGTGAATAAAGTCATAATCAACGCCGTCAACAAAAAAATTTTTCTCATTTAAATTTTACCTCCAACAAAATTTTTAATCATCGACATTGCCGCATTACAAGTTTGATTTTTAATTTCAATGCGACTGCCGCTAAAATTAAATTTTTTTACAAAAGTTTTATCGGAATCACTCACCGAAATATAAACAGTTCCGACAGGTTTTTCAATACTTCCGCCGTCAGGTCCTGCAATTCCCGTAACTCCAACGCCAATATCCGTTTTGAAAAGTTCACGAACATTGCTTGACATTTGCCGCGCAGTTTGTTCACTTACCGCGCCAAATTCTTTCAACGTCTCCGCTTTAACTTTCAAAATAGAATTTTTAATTTCATTTGAATAAGATACAATTCCACCTTGCACATAAGCGGAACTGCCCGCAACGTCCGTAAGTTTTGATGTTAAAAGCCCTCCCGTGCAAGATTCCGCGCAGGAGATTGTTAAATTTTTTTCACGCAAAATTTTTCCGAGTTCAACTTCCATGAACATCACCAATTTTTTCAGCCGCTAAATCGTAGACAAAGCCCGCCAAAACTTTGACGCTGATAATATCCCCCGCATTACTGCGCGAATCATTTTCAATATAAATTTGTCCGTCAACGTCTGGAGCTTCACGATAAGAACGCCCCGCTACAACTTCGGAAACTTCCATATCGCGCCCCTCAATCAGCACTTCAAATTCCTGCCCCTCAAGACTTTCATTAATCTCCTGCGAAATTAAACTTTGAATGCTCATCAATTCGTGATAACGCTCCTGCGCGGTACCCTCATCAATCTGATTTTCCATTTCATAAGCGGCAGTGCCTTCCTCCGGTGAATAAACAAAAACTCCAACTTTATCAAGGCGTTGTTCCTCAATAAAACTTTTCAGGTTTTGAAATTCCTCTTCTGTCTCGCCGGGATAACCTACCATAAATGTTGAACGAATTGAAACATTAGGAATTTTTTCACGCAGTTTAGCCAAAAGTTTTTCTATGGATTCGCGCGTATCTGGTCTGTGCATACGCTTTAAAACATTGTTATCAGCGTGTTGCAAAGGTAAATCAACGTAGTTACAAATTTTCGGCTCACTTGCAATTAAATCAATCAATTCATCAGTGAAATTTTGCGGGTAAGCATACATTAACCTAATCCAATGAATTTTTTTAACCTTGACGAGTTCACGCAGAAGATCGCAAAGTTTAACTGCGCCGTAAATGTCACGCCCATAATTTGTAGTGTCCTGCGCGATTAAAACAACTTCCTTAACGCCGTCATTAGCAAGCCTTTCAACTTCTGCGCGGATGTCCTCAATCGGACGTGAAATTTGTTTGCCGCGAATCAAAGGAATTGCACAAAATGCGCAACGGTGATTGCAACCCTCAGCAATTTTTACGTAAGCTGTATAATCAGGCGTCGTACGAAGGCGCGGAGTTTTTGCGTCGTAAATAATTTCCTTGTCGCCAATCAAAATTACGCGTCGACCGGATAAAGTTTCTTCGACAGCCTCCATAATTCTATGCCAAGCACCCGTACCAACTATCGCATCAATTTCCGGCATTTCGTCTAAAAGTTCCTGCCTGTAGCGTTGACCGAGACAACCAGCTACAATTAAGGAGCGGCATTTACCTTCGTCTTTATACGCGGCAAAATTTAAAATCGTCGTGATAGATTCTTCCTTCGCCGACGCTATAAACGCGCAGGTGTTAATAATCAAAATATCGGCGTCCGCAGGATTCGGCGTGATTGTTATGCCGTTATCGCGCAGTATGCCGAGCATTACTTCAGTATCGACTAAATTTTTAGCGCAACCTAAACTGATTACTCCTACTTTCAAAATTTTTTCTACTCTCCTCAGATAGTCACATTTATAAATTTAATAGATGAAAAAAATTTTTAATTCTTAAATCTTACGTGTTTAACCCAACGTTCCAAAAAATCTTGGCGTTGATTATCGTTAAAGTCGGGCGAATTTTGGAA
>FLNU01002344.1_pt1 | contig 35347 bp, 27 predicted proteins | sample 1140361 | NCBI WGS metagenome assembly FLNU01 (sample SAMEA3878206, study PRJEB12797) | bioreactor metagenome | biome: Moose rumen | place: Sweden | collected 2011-10 | reverse complement strand
TTTTGTTTCCCCTGCCGCGAGAGTTGTTACGGGCGAGATTTTAGGTTCAGCCGCAGAAGATCGCCTTGTGCATTTTGAGTTATGGCATCGCGGGCGGGTTATCGACCCCGAAAAGCGAATAGCATTTTAGTGGAGAACGCCTCCTTCGTACATCGTACATCGTACTTCGTATGAGGAGGACTGAAAGGACGGATACGATGAAACAAATAGCGATATTAGGATCGACCGGCTCTATAGGGCGGCAGACATTAGATGTTGTGAGAAGTAATTCTCACGACTTTTCTGTATATGCCATTACTGCCAATGCGTCAGTTGACTTATTAGTTTCGCAGGCGGTTGAGTTCCGCCCTGAGGTGGTTTGCATAGCAGACGAGAGCCGCTACGATGAGTTGCGGGAGAAGTTGCGCAACGCCTTAGGCAACGAAGCTTTCTCACTGATGAAGGTATGGGCAGGAGCGGAGTCCATCTACGATATGGTCTCTTTTGAGCAGATTGATATCGTCGTTGCTGCTATGGTGGGTTATGCCGGTTTGCGTCCTACAATAGCCGCTATCAAAGCCGGCAAGACTATTGCACTTGCCAATAAGGAAACATTAGTCGTTGCAGGTAAGTTGATAAACGAACTCGCAGGGAAATATCATTCGCCAATCTTACCTGTTGACTCAGAACATTCCGCCATATTTCAGTCGATTGTAGGTGAGCAGCAAAATGAGATAGAAAAGATTTTGCTCACATGTTCCGGCGGTCCCTTCAGAACTTGGTCGCGTCAGCAAATAGAGAAAGCGACGGCTGCCGATGCGCTTAAACACCCTAATTGGCAGATGGGAGATAAAATAACTATCGATTCTGCCACTATGATGAATAAGGGTTTTGAGGTGATTGAGGCGAAATGGCTATTCGGCGTGGAGGCTGATAAGGTCGATGTGTTAGTTCATCCTCAGTCAGTTATTCATTCTGCCGTACAATTTACCGATGGGGCTGTCAAGGCTCAATTGGGGGCTCCGGATATGCGTCTGCCTATTCAATATGCGCTATCTTTTCCGAAGCGGTTACATGCCGATTTCCCGCGTTTAGACCTTATCCAAACAGCATCGCTTACTTTCGAAAAGCCTGATATCGAGCGTTTCCCGTGTCTTGGCTTAGCGTATGAGGCAATTGGTAGAGGAGGAAATATACCTTGCGCAATGAACGCCGCCAATGAGGTGGTAAATCTTGCATTTCGACAAGGGAAAATAACCTTTTATGATATGCCTCTAACTATCGAAAAAGTGATGAATAAAATATCGTATATAAAAAATCCGACATACGATGATTATGTCGAAACCGACAAATTAGCAAGGGAAATATGTGAAAAGTACAGATGAATGTACAGGTGAGACTTAATTACAAGTATTGAACGTTCGGAGACGTTCTCCACTGATAGATAAATATATGATTCGATTAATACAATTACTACTCAGTCTGTCTTTTCTCGTGATGATTCACGAGTTAGGACATTTCACCTTTGCCAGAATATTCGGCGTGAGGGTGAATAAGTTTTATATGTTTTTTAATCCGCGTATCTCTCTCTTCCGTATGAAGAAATATGGCGGTAAGTGGCATTTCCGCTTCTTTGCACCCAATGTTAAGGAAAACCAGAAGGTTGCACTCGATAAAGACGGTAATCCGTTATTATGGGAAAATGATTCAGACCCGAAGATTAGGAAAAAATTTGCCAAGGCAGAGCCTTTGACCGATGCACAATGGAAAGAGATAGAGAACGATTTCAATTTCGGCAAGCCTTTAGCGAAGCATGAGGGACATCCTAAGTTTACGATAATTGACGAGTCAGATCTGCCGCTGTTGGCAGACGATGATTGGCGCAAGTATCCTGAGACGACGGAGTGGGGTATCGGCTGGATTCCTCTCGGTGGCTATTGCGCTATTGCCGGAATGGTGGACGAAACGACTACGGCAGACCAATTAGGCTCGCAGCCTAAGCCGTGGGAATATAGGGCGCAATCGACATGGAAGAGACTGCCTATAATCTGTGGTGGAGTTCTCGTTAATTTTGTAGCAGCACTGATTATCTATTCCGCTATTTTGTTCCACTGGGGAACAGATAGTCTGCCGCTAAAAAATGCCACTTACGGACTCTATTTCTCCGATGAGTTATTGTCTGAAGGTTTCCGACAAGGTGATATGATTTTGAAAGTGGGTGACAGAGAGCCTCAGACTCGTGCCGACTTGCTCAACTGGATGGTGATAGACGGCATTCACGATATTACCGTCTTGCGTCAAAACGATACCGTTCACCTTACTTTGTCGGATAATTTCGATCAGATAGTGCTTGCTGCAGGCGGTTCAAGCTTTATTGACTATCGTTTCCCGTTTGTTGTAGGGGAAATAATACCGGCTTCTCCGGCTGCTATCGCACTTATGGAGAAAGGTGATAGTATAGTCGCCGTCGGGAGTGTTGTAACGCCTTGTTATCAGGATGTTGTGGCGGAGTTGTCGCACTATGCATGTGATAGTGTTATGATTAGCTTGTATCGTAATGGTGAACCGACAGTAGTTAATCTCTTCCTTGGTGATGAGGCGAAGATGGGCGTTTATCCGTTGTCGCCAACAGACTTCTTGACTATGGAACACCGCGAGTACGGCTTTTGGGAATCTATACCCGAAGGCTGCAAATACGGTTGGAATACACTCGTCAGTTATGTTAAGCAGTTCCGCTTAGTATTCACCCCGCAAGGTGCCAAGTCGCTCGGCGGTTTTGCCGCGATAGGAAGCCTCTTCCCGCCGCTTTGGGACTGGCATTCTTTCTGGCTTATGACGGCATTCCTGTCTATTATTCTTGCCTTTATGAATATTATTCCTATCCCGGGCTTGGACGGCGGGCATGTGATGTTCCTGCTGTGGGAGATGATAACGGGCAAAAAGCCTAATGACAAATTTATAGAGATTGCAAACAATATAGGTTTCTATTTGTTGTTAGCCTTGCTTATCTTTGCCAACGGCAATGACCTCATAAAGTGGCTCGCTAAGTTATTCTCATAAGTAATTAGCAGCAATCAGTGTCGGTACAGCAAGTATCTAAGGTTTCGGTTTCAAGAGTGATATGGTTAATATTATTTTCTTGAAGCCGATTTCTTATTATCTGTTTCACCTCGTCTGCTGTATTTAAGTCATCGAGAACGATGTGGGCTGTTAAAGCATTTTCCGTTGTGCTAATTGACCAAATATGAATATGGTGAACACCCTTAATGTGCTCAACTGACGATATTATGCTTTTAATATCTTCAATGTTAACACCTTCAGGAATCCCATCCATCGCTAATCGCAAACTGTCAGTCAGCAGTTCCCAAGTCGTGACGAGGATGACAATGGCTATGATGATTGAGATGATAGGGTCGATGATATAAAGACCTGTAATTGTTATTATCACTCCTGACAGAACTACCCCGATAGACACTAACGTATCCGCTGCCATGTGCAGGAAAGCACCTCTGACATTGAGATCTTGCTTACTGCCGCGCATCAAAAGAATAGTTGTTATGCCGTTCACTATAATGCCGGCACCGGCTGTCCACGAAATAGCAGCCCCGTCAACAGCAGACGGAGCGCGAAATTTATGAATACTCTCAGCTATTATGACACCTACTGCAACAAGTAAGATTATTGCATTTAGCAGTGATATGAGAATAGTGCTCTTTTTATAACCATACGTGAAGCGTTGGTTGCTGTGTAGATGTGAAAGTCCGATACCTACCAACACTAATATAAGGGAAAAAACATCGCTAAGGTTGTGCCCGGCATCACTTAACAGAGACAGACTGTTCTGCCAAATGCCGACACCTGCTTCAACGCATACAAAAACAAGATTTAGTGCTATTGATATCACTAATATCATCGTCATCTTTTTTGACGCAACTTGTGAGTGAGAATGGTGTGAATGACTATGCATAATAAAATAGTTTTTTGCAAAGTTACTATATTATTGTTATTGTGTCAATAACTAAAAATAGGGAATGTTTTGATAGTAACTTAGTAATAAATTGGTATTTTAATACCATTGAAACGGTATTGCAACGGCGTTTCAATGTGCTTTAAATGATATTTTATTGTTGCGTATATTGTGCTTTTTTAGTAATTTTGCGCAAAGTAATGTTTTATGCTTATGAAAGTCCTTTTGATAAATGGTAGTGCCCGTCATAAGGGCAATACATTTCTTGCGCTCACGGAGATTGCTAATACGCTTGAGAAAGAGGGTATTGAAAGTGAGATAGTTCAAATTGGGGCAAAGGCCGTTCGCGGTTGTATAGCTTGCGGAAAATGCAGTGTGCAAGTTGCGGTTGAGTCAGGTGTCCCTCAGTTACCTAATCGTTGCGTCTTTGACGATGATATATGCAATCAGATTTCTGCAAAGATGAAAGAGTGTGATGCCCTCGTTGTCGGTTCGCCTGTTTATTATGGTCAGCCTAACGGCAGCTTGCTTTCTCTTGTTCAGCGTATGTTCTATTCTGCCGGTGCGTATTTTGTTCAGAAACCGGCTGCCGCAGTTGCGATATGCCGCAGAGGCGGTGCTACGGCTGCGTTACAGACTATGAATATGCCTTTCGAAATGATGAATATGCCGGTTGTCAGTTCGCAGTATTGGAATATCGCGTATGGGCGTTCAGAAGGTGAAGTGTCCCTTGACAAAGAAGGGATGCAGACGATGCGCACACTCGCAAAGAATATGGCATATCTGCTTAAAGCGACTGCCAATCAGCCGCGCCCGAAGTACGAGACTCGGCAACCGATGAACTTCATCAGGGAGAATTAACGCCGAGAAAATGTTTTATTACGTGTTTTATGGCTTCAATCGGTAAATATGTTCAATCTTTTAGGCTGCGGACGTTGCCGCTATCAATGTCAGGAATCGTTTTGGGTAGCGGATTAGCATTTGTGTCAGTTGAATCGTATCTTCGTTTTTGGGTTGTGTTTGCTCTCGCAATCTGCACAACCCTCAGTTTGCAGATATTAAGTAATCTGAGTAATGAACTCGGTGACTCTCAGCGTGGTACAGACGACAACCAGCAGGGTAGGGTGGCATACGGTATGCAGAGCGGTGATATATCGGAGAAAGAGATGAAAAATCTGATAAAAATCTTTGTAGGACTTTGCATCGTTTTCGGTACTACTTTGGTATGGACAGCCTTCGGGACATTACTCTCAGTAGAAAGCATAGTGTTCTTAGGGCTCGGTTTGCTCGCTATTGTAGGCGCAATGACTTATACTTTAGGGCGGCATAACTACGGATATATAGGTCTTGGCGATTTGGGAGTATTCATCTTTTTCGGACTGCTGAGTACTATGGGAAGTTACTACCTTCAGGCGAAAGTGATGACAGCGGATGTTGTATGGTCGGCGGTGGCAATCGCTTTGCCGATAGTCGGAGTCCTTAATCTAAATAATATCCGTGATATGGATAATGACAAAGCGCACGAAAAACGCACTTTTGCAGGGTTGCTCGGCAAAACAGGCGGAAAAATATATCACGCGTTGTTGCTAACAGGCTGCCTGCTTATATTCACTCTGCTCGGAAAGTATTATACCTTACTTGCTCTGCCGGTTTTTGTTTGGCATATATACTATGTCTTTACCCATCAAGATTCTCAATTAGACAAACAGATGCCCGTGCTTATGTTTACCACATTGGCAGTCGCGATTATAGCCATTTTTTAATTTTTCATTTATGTTAGCATTAGTTACAGGAGCGTCAAGCGGAATAGGTTTGCAATATGCAACCGCGCTGGCTCGCGATTATCATACTGATTTGCTTCTCGTGAGTAATCAAGAGAAAGAGCAGATAGAAGTTGCAAATGATTTGTCAGAAAGATATGGGGTGAAGACAATCGCTCTTTACCGCGATTTAAGTGAACAGAATGCTGCGGAAGAGTTGCACCGGTACTGCATAGATAGTAATTTGCAGGTGGATATTCTCATCAATAACGCGGGCGTGTTTTTCTTCAATCCACTGGTAGAAACATCAATGAAGAGATTCGAATTAATGTTGATGTTGCATGTGGTGACAGTAGGGAAATTGTGCCGTTTGTTCGGCGAAGATATGTGTAAGCGAGGCAACGGATACATTCTCAATATGTCGTCGATGTCCGCATGGATGGCGTATCCGGGTATTCAGACATATAATTCGACGAAGGCTTTTATCTATAATTTCAGCAAGTCTCTATGGTATGAGTTCCGTCCGAAAGGGGTGGGTATTACGGTTATGACACCGGGTGCCGTGGATACTGCCTTGTTTGGACTTTCACCTAAGTATAGAAAATTGGCGGTAAAACTGACTGTAAGTATTCCGCCTGAGAAATTAGTGAAGATAGCCCTAAAGCGGATGTTTAAGAAGAAAAAGCAGGGTATGCCGGGACTCCTTAATCACCTCGCCACTCCCTTGCTCAAGCACACTCCAGATTGGTTAGTGTTCCTAACCTATAAATGGGTTGGGCAGTTTCAAAAGTAACCATTTATTACAAAAGTTGTAGAGACGGTGTTCACCACCATTTTGAGAAATGGTGAAAAACACCGTCTCTACCATTCCTTACGTTTTTTCCGTACTTGTTTTTTACGACAATTACTTCTGTGCGCCGAAGTTGTCGAGGCAGAAGTAGGCAGGAGTATTCATGCCATAGGCACCATTATCAGACGAGGTAAGTGCAAAGGATACTTTGTCAACCTCGCCGAGACTGCTCAGGTTGCAGTAGCGCCAGTCTTTTACAATCTCACTCTTGCCATCGCGGAAATCTGCAAGATAGAACTCCACCTTTGCCTGTTCCTTGCCGTCCTTGAATCCTGTGATTGTGAGAAGGAAGAAGTCGCCTGCCTCAAATTTCTTTGAATAATCATCGCCTTTTTCCATAGAGTTCATAGCGTATGCGCTGTTGGTGAGGTAGCAACCCGGAATTACCTTTGCTTCCGCTAATTTGATCTCAAGAGCAGCACCCTCGCTATATAAATCTTGGAAGCCGACAGCAAATTGTTGACCTGCGGCAGCACCGCCTACAGCTGAGTGATACTGATCTGCATAAGAAGCAAAAGTGTTCTCTTGTTGTGAGCTGACAACGAAGTTGTAAAAATAAGTGCCACCATAGCCTGAACCTGTTGTGAAAGCGAATTCACCGCTTGTCCAGCCGTGGATACCATCCTCGGTGTAGGTGGCGTTAGTGCCTGCTTCACCAACTGTTACATCTTCAAAAGTTGCAATTTTCAATGCTGGTTCCTTCTGGCAGGAAACCATAAGCAGACCGGCTGCTACAGCCAATGCTGCAAAATAGATTTTCTTCATAATAATAAAAATTTAATAGTAGAATAGTTTTATTTTTTAATTTTCTCGGTGCGGAATAATATAGCCGCTAAATGGACAATAGTGGAGAACGTCTCCGAACGTTCTGGTAGTGGAGAACGTGTGTTAACATAGTTTGCTCGTCATATCTGAGCGGTTTAATTTCTAAGAACAATATGTCCCGGTATGTCGCCGGTGCGGTGACGGGAGATGAGTGTCCCGTCGTTTTTGTAGCGGTAGAGAACCCCGGGAGTTACATAATCTCTTGCGTCTGTTATGTAAATATCCCCGCTTGCTTTTTCTATAAATAAGCAATATGGCGTGCGAATGTCTGATTTGCCGGATAGTATTAGGCTTTCGCGTTGCAGGGTCTCCGTGTTTAATATGCCGTATTCGGTGGTAGAGTTATAATCGGATGAATAGTAGTATAGTTTGTTTTCGTTAAGAAAGAGTTTAGTAGCCGCAAAACCGAGTGCCTGCGACTTGCCGCTTTGGAGGTCAAGTCGGTAGAGCATAGCACGGATATCAGAGTAGTTACCTAATGAGGTAATAAATAGTGCATTATTAACGGAGTCGTATATCACTGCATCGAGATTTTCGGCTATTGTTATGCGCTTTTCTTCCTTGAAAGATGCGAGGGAGATGACGGATAGCGTGCTGTCATAATTTGGTGCCATATATCCGCCTGAATTAGTGACATATAAGTATTTGCCGTCAGTTGTTATGCTGTTAGGTTGAAAGCCTACGAGACAAGTATCGGTAATAGCGAGTGTGGCGGTATCGAGCTTCGCAACATAACCGCGTTGCTTGTAGTTGGGATTGGAGTAATCAATAGGACCCGCATAGGAAGTGACGTAGGCATAATCGCCATTAAAGCATAGGCTGCGACAGTTGGGAATATTCACTTGCGTAATGCGTCGGCATTGCTTGTCGGTTATTTCTACTTTGCCGCTGGCGTTAATTATTATGTACATCTTGCTGCCGTATATTGCTATGTCGTTGCCGACATCGCCAAGTTCTTTGACAACATTGGGGTTGACGGTCGGGTATATATCTCGTGTAATACTATCTGCTGCAATGTCGTAAAAGTCAATAGTTGCCTTGTTTGAACCCATATTACCTTCGTTGAGTATGTATAATCCTTGCGGGAATGTAAGATGACTATCGGTCGGTATAGTAGGTGTCTCACGGCAAGAAACCAACCATAATATAATGCCGCAGAATATTATTAATTTCTCTTTTTTCATACTCGTCTCTTACTCTACTTTCTACTTTCCACTTTAGGGCTCTGCCCGCACTTTCTGCTTTCCACTTCCCACTTTTATATTATTATCCTCGCAATACCCTTGCCGTTTAGACCGGGCATAGGGTAGTTGGGTATAACTTCGTATTGTTGATTAAAGATATTATTTATTTCAATACCGAATTGCAGTTTGATATTTTGCTTTGATAGTGGTGGTGTCGTCCAAGTGGCAGAAAGGTCGTGTGTGTACCAAGGTTGAACGATGTTAGCAGGAATATTGGCGGACGAGGTATAGCGAGAACCGACATATACGAAAGAATACGCAATATTTAGTCCACGCCATATAGCAGTTGCCGTAGTTGAGCCGGAGTGGCGTGGGATGTAAGCTATTTGTCCGCCGTAGGTCCCGCCGTATGTATCGTTGTCGGTTGGGTCTGTTTTGTCAAGTGCCCGTTGGAAAGTGTATGCTGCGTGAATAAAGAGAGTTAGTTCATCAGCATTGCTTGCCGATGTTTTGAATCGCAAACTAAGGTCTGCGGCGACCTCTGAACCGAGAATCTCTACATAACCGAGGTTAAGCATCATCCATCGATACTGGGAGTTGCCTTTGGGTATAGCAACTATTTTATTTTCTACTTGATTGAAATAGGCGTCGGCCTTTATGCCTATTTGAAGGTTATGCAGGATATTATTGATATTAAATGTGCGTGTCCATTCTGTGCCGATATCGTACTGCCTTGTTTTTTCGGGTTTCAGATTGGCTGACACGACATCTATGTAATATAAGTCGTTGAAGGTGGGCATACGATACACCATTTTGTAGAATGTCCTTAAGTACCATTCTTCACTTAATAGAGGTTTTATGTTTACGAATATCGCCGGTGTCAGAGCGTTGTACTTATTCTTTTGTCCCTTTGTATCCGCTTTGTCAGATACAAATGTTTCCAATACGCCGGCTTGTGCTTTTATCCATTTGTACGACACTGCAGAGGCAACACTTGCGAGCAGCGTATGCCTTATAGGATTGATATAATTCTGAAGATTGGCATGTAGAGTATTGAGGTCGTAGTCGGCAGCGGCTGCTATATCCCAGAATGGGAAGATGCTCCATTTGGCAGCGGCTGAGATATATAACTGTTGCGCAAGAAAGCGATTGTCGATATACATCAGAGTTGTATCGGGGTTGAGATAGCGCAAATGGTCGTTGGAGTATTTAGCATTGAACTGCAAGTCGGTATGTCCCGAGATGGAAGTGGTGTAGTTGGCCTGCACGAACGCATTTCTGTCCCATTGTCGCTGACTGTTTTTCCACACATTATTAACTATTGCTCCCGGGATACCTCTCTCGCTTTGGTAGTAATAGGCTTTGGCGTGCCATTTGCCGTTGTTGGTGTAGCCGAATATTCCCACCTCTGCTCTCAGTGCTTGAATGTCGCCATTTTCTCTGATCGCTGTCGTGTCCCATGCAGTAGTGCCGTCTGCCAGTTCCTTTTTGTAACGAAAATGATAACGCCCCGTTGCAAAGGTGTATTCGACATTCGCAGAGAGGTGAATATTGTCGGTTATGCGCTGCTCGTAGAGTAGGGAAGGGTTTGCAAGGCCGAAGGTGCCGCCGCGCATCTTCACCTCTATATTATATTGCTTGTCGTCAGTGAACTTCGGGCGGCGGGTACGAAGGTAGAGTGTACCTGCACTACCATAATCTTTAGCAGGCTGAAAAATCTCTGATTTCTGCCCGTTATATAGTGCCACTTCTTCCAGATTATCCATAGAGAACTTGCCAAGATCAACAGTCCCGTTTTGTGCGTTTCCAATCTCTATCCCGTCGTAGAACACGCCGAGGTGGTGGCTTCCCATAGAACGCATATCAATGGTTTTCATTCCGCCCACACCTCCATAATCTTTCAGTTGCACACCCGAGAAATACCTTACTGCATCAGCAACGGATGTAGTTGAAAGTGACTGTAACTGTTCGCCTGTTAAGCGTTGCGGCGGCATAACATCTTTTTTCTGTCGTGCCACAACTTCTATCTCTTCAATGCGGAAAAGTCGGGCTATTGAGTCGATGTACGCAGAATCGCTTACAGCACCGAAAGCAGAATACTCCCGTTCTTTAGAATAAGCAACCGCTCGCTCTGTGGCTGCCATAGCAACCACAGATGAGTATGCAAGTGCATAAGTTAATATGGGCAGAAAACTTTTTCTCATGACTTGGCTCATTACGCGAGGGCCGTCTGATATTCGTTTTCGGGAGGTCTTCTGACTTTATCCGCCATTGCTGCCAGCCTTCCCGCGACATCCGCTCATCACGAGCAAATGCTTATCGCAGTGGCTTTCTACATTTTGTGGCGAAGTAACGGAGTCCTTCGCCCCTAAGTCGGCAGTAGGTATAAGGATATTACAGCAGCGCGTCTGTACAGGTTTCGCACCTGTTTCCCTTATCCGAAAACTACTTTATGAAACTTTATGCAAAATTACAAAAAAAAATTTAGAATTAAAAATATTAGATAAAAATAATTTTGGTTAAACGCGTAAAATTAATTTTTTATGCAGTACTCTAAAAGTTATATTTTGTCATCAGTTGCACTCGGTGGTTGGTGACCCAATGCAGCCGGTTTTCTGATAGTCCGTTCTGTGCGCTTATCTTGCCATCGCCGTATTGAACGGAGGTAATCTCATATTCGCAGCCGAGTTGGAACTTGCCAATGCTCCAGACAATAGTAGGAGTAAGTCTCCACATTCGGTTTAGGTTACTCAAGCGAGGATAATAAAACATATCTGCCTCTCCGTCACCATTGGCATCGAGTAATGCCTCTCGTGTGCCGAAATTTTGCATATACCCGCCAAAGAGAATACCTTGTAATTTCTGCGGATGTCGGTCAACTTGCGCTCCGACCTTTCCTCCATATACAATGCTTATCCACGATGATGAATTGCGTGTCGGGGTATATGAATAAGAACCATCGGCGTTTATTGCAGTAACACCGTATCCTCCATTAAGGTTCATGTGTTCGCCTGCCTGAGCAAAAATCGATTTGGCTTTAATGGAGAACTCCCCTGTTGCGTATTGAAGATATAGGTAAGGTGAGCATGTCGTAATGCGGTCGCTTACTTTTACTTGCACCCCGTTCATAGTACCCGTTTGCCGTGGTTTGATGCTGAGCAAATCTGCCCCTGCGCGTAGCAGAAAGCCTCTGTCATGAAAACTCAAACCAAGATATGCCTCAGGCGTTTTGGAGTAAGCTATATAATCTGCTGACTGCCCATTGGGGCCTATTGACGTATATTGCATCTGCCATAATGCGGCACCTGTGAGAGTGACATATCTGCCTAAACGAGCATTCATTGTTACTTGTGGTGTACGGCTGAAAGGTCCGAAGGGGGCACCGGAATTGAGAGCGATGGCATCGCTCAAATCTGCCGCCATCGGGTGCCATGCTTGACCGAGTAATAAGTCGATACGGGCAAAATCTCGGTCGTTAAACCATAAACTATCCCAAGCAAGAGTCATATATGCCAAGCGAAGACGAATCAGCGCAGTGCCGCTTAGTTTGTGAGTGCCGCTGCCAACATTGTTCAAACCGGCATAGAAATCGGCCTCTAACTTGCCACCAAACTCCGTACCTCGCCATTTGTAATCGAGGATATCAAGCCCAATACGAGTCGTCAATGATAGAAAACGGAAAGTGCTTTGCGCATTCAAATCTTCGCGTGGAACACCCGAAAGAGCCGCTTCCGTTTCTGTCTGATTCCAATTTTCGTCTTTAGGCTGATAGTAGTATAAATCGCCTATACCGGAGAGGCTTTCGCGACTATCGTATGCGAAGTAATTGCGCACAAAGCCATAAACCCTGTAATGTTGCTTCAGGTGAGATTTGACTGTTTGTGGAACACTATCGGATTGGCTGCTTGTTGCATCTGTTCTGTGACGAGCCGCTTGTGTGCCAATACTCAGAGCTAATGCAATTATCGTATATAAAAATCGTTTCATTTCCAACCCTCTCTTATATGTTTAAGCGGTTTATCTTATGACCATCGTGGCGATTTTATTTGTCGTTTATCATCATTCCTTGTACATTGTAGGTGATGCCGTTTTTGATAATAAGTAATTGTCCGTTACGGATGGTTGTTATGCATTGGTTAGTTTGAGTGGCTTTAGGACTTATAATAGGATTTTCGCCGGCGTTGGGATGCAGGTCTCTTGCTCCTGCTATTTCTGCGCTTGTTTCACCTTTTAATCCGCTATCTGCCGATACCCCTGTCTGCACCTTGACAAAATCAATACCGCTTAGGTGAATGAAATTGCCATTGGCATCCACTGCCCAATCGATATCAATAAAACCTTTCGGATTGCCGTTAGGGTGATTATCAGCATAGCCGTAGTCGAAGACGAGCCATGAGAAATTATCGTCTTGAAGCACATTTGAAGGCAGCAAAGTGCCTGTTAGCGTATATTGTTCGCCAAGCCACTGAGGATAATATGGTTGTGTGTGGAAGGTGTTTCGGTAAATGGTGATAGTATTTCCGTCAATGTCAGTTGCCGTAACATTGAGGGTGTCGGAACTCGGGCGGAAATAGGTGCATGAATAGTTAAGTCTGCTTCGCGAATATTCAGAGCCTTTTATCTCGAACCATTCATCGTCGGGGATACCATTGGCATTGGCATCTCTGCTGACATAGATAACGGCAGGTTCGGCACTTCCCTGCTGCCTGCCTGTCTCGTTGATTTTTGAATAGAAGGCGTTGCCAAGCACTTCGAAGTCGCAGGAGTCGGGTAGGTTAATAATAGTGTGATCAAAGCCGAACACTACATATCCTCCCCAACCACCGAGGCAAACTATCTCGTTCTTTCCCTCGCATATTTTCTCATTTACTTTTGCCAGCATAGCTTCTGCATTGTCACCCGCTTCGTACGGAGGCATTACATTCGTAAACTGCCCCGGAGCGGGCATAAACTCATATACCTTGCTTATGTAAGGGCTGTTAGAGTAGAGGTTTTGGGTGGGGGCAAGTGTGAAAAATGCAAGAAGAGTAAAAAGCACAATGCTTTCGACTTTAGGGCTCTGCCCGGACTTTCGGGAAGACTGCCCGAAATCAGAAAATTTACGATGCCTCAAAATGTAGTAATGGAAGAGAATAGATAAAGGAATTGTGTGATTTTTCGGTTGCGAATATGTCACTTTCGCTATGCGTAAAGCGCTTTCGCAGTTCGAATTAACGACTTTACTACGTCTTTTCAGTTTGTGGTAGGCGATTCGGGCTTTGATAACAGCTGCGGCATGTTTCGGCTTTCCTTTCAAGAGATATTGCAGTGATGCAATATAGTCAAGAAGAAAGCGTAGCGGGAATAGCCACAGACGTCGCGAGATGGGCAGGTTTTTATACAGCATCAGCAGGCTGTTGCGGAAATTGAGGAAAGTCTTATTCGGACTCTCGTACGGCAGTGCTCCGCCACCGAGATGATAAATGGTACTCTGCGGAAGACATTTGACTTTGTATCTATTAGAATGTAAGCGCCAACATAGGTCAATTTCTTCCATGTGAGCGAAGAAAGTGCTGTCGAACCCGCCTACCTCTTTGAATATCTTCGTCCTCACTACAAAGCATGCACCGGATGCCCAAAAGATGTCACATTCTGAATCATATTGCCCGTGATCTTCTTCAATGGTATTCATTATCCGACCGCGACAATAAGGGTATCCTAATTTGTCGATAAACCCTCCGGCAGCACCGGCGTGCTCAAAACGCGATTTGTCGTAATAGGCAAGAATTTTAGGTTGTAGTGCCGCCGTTTCGGGCGAACCCGCGAGGTAATCAAGCAGTGGAGTCAGCCAATTTTCCGTTACTTCAACATCAGAATTAAGAAGAACGCAGTATTCGGTGTCAATCTCAGCAAGTGCTTTGTTGTAGCCTTCTGCAAAGCCGTAATTTTGTTGTAGTTCTATTATTCTTACAGTAGGAAAATCAGAGTGCAGAAGAGCGATGGAATTGTCGGTTGAACCATTATCCGCCACTATAACCTCAGAATCGAGAGGGCAATACTTAATAACGGAAGGAAGAAATTTGCGGAGCATTTCTTCCCCGTTCCAGTTTAATATGACTATTGAGCAGCGCATAACTATGTAAGGCAGAATAATGTACCGCTTCGCTATCTGTGAGGGATAAAGTGAATACGCTGAGCGTTTCACTATTTAACTGCGTATATTGTTATATTTGAATCTATTGTGTGTCCAAAGCCAAAGGTGGGGGGCGCAAAGAATATTTTGCTCTAAGAGGTGGGCGTATTGTTGTGTGATATAGTTGGGTTCAGTGTTTTTTGGAGATTCAGATATAAGCCGGAAATGACACATGTAATGTCCGCGAGAAGGCATTGTCAGTTCTGCGAAAAAGACGGGGTAGTCGAATTTGCGGGCAAGGGTGTCGGTTCCGGTGATAAATGGTGTTTCTAATCCGAAGAAAGGCACTTTGCCATCAATGTCAGAGGCGGAAGGTTTCTGATCTGAGAGCATGCAATAGATGTGAGAAGAATTATTATTTTTTCTATTTGCCGCCATTTCTCGCAGTAAACGCTTTTTTTCGATGCAGTTTCCGCCTCTTTTTTGCCTTATGTAGAGCATCGCCTTATCGGCATTTTCCGATTTGAGGCGGCGATATATGTAGTGGCAATGAATATCTTCGGGAAGTCTTTTGGCTATATCTGCATACCACTCCCAACAGCCGATATGCCCTAACATCAGCATCGCTCCGCCATATTGCTCCGCTGCTCGGCTAAGGTCTTCTGTGCCGTAAAATACAACTCTCTCGCGCATCTCCTCATCGCTTGCCCGATATCCGTGAATGGTCTCAACTAACATATCGGAAAACCAGCGGTAGAACTTATTTTCGATGGTTCTCCGTTCTGCCTCACTTTTGTTACGGAAAACTAACTTCAGGTTCTTACGCACAAGCAGTCTCCTATATCTCAAAAAATAATGCATCATAGGGTAGATTACCCATGATGATAGAAAATATAGGACATTAAGGGGCAGTAAGGATAATATTTTTACGAGAGTCAACAATTACTCGTCCTCCTCGTAAATGCCGATTTCTATGCCGTATTGGTATTCGCCGTCAAGAATAAGTTGTATCTGCTCATCGCTGAGTTTGATACCTTCCTCTTTGCAAGCCTTTCTGACGTAGTTAAGTTCTTCGGTTTCGTCAATATAACTATCTTTTGCCACTTCTTCGTCTATTAGGCCGTTTTCCTCATAAAAGTCGTAGATGGCATCTAAGATAAATTGAACATCATCACGAGTGATATTGGCTTTATCCTCTGCGGGTATGAGATTGAGAATATAGTCAATACATTTGTCGTCGTTGAACTCTTCGGGGAGTTCGAGCAATTCTTCATTCATAACTGAAAATATATTATTAATATCCACCGATATCGGCTTATACTTTTCGCAAATATACGTAAAAATACCGAAATGCGCAAAATAATTTTTAATTTTATATGTAAATGAAATTTTTATGTTGCGCGAGCCCGAAAAATATTGTACCTTTGTAAGCATGATACAGCAATATCAATCTCAATTATTGGAGCGAGCCGTAGAGCATACTTCGACCCTTCCGGGTGTCGGACGAAAGTCGGCACTTAGGTATATGTTGTATTTGTTGCGCCAACCGAAAGAGGATGTGCGCAATTTCGCAAATTCTATATTGCGTCTAAGGGAGGATGTGGTATATTGCAAAGAGTGCCACAACATCAGCGATACTGATTTATGTCCGATATGCGCAAGTCAGAAGCGGGACAGGTCATTAATATGCGTAGTTGAGAATATCCAAGATGTGATGCAGATTGAGAATACGGGACAATATAACGGGCTGTATCATGTGCTCGGCGGTATTATCTCGCCAATAGACGGAATAGGACCACAAGATATTGAAATAGCGTCGCTTGTAAGCAGGGTAGAGAAGGGGGAGATAGGGGAGGTAATACTCGCTTTGCCTACTACAATGGAAGGTGATACGACTAATTATTATATTTATCGCCGTCTATCTTCTCTGCAGCACGCTCAACTCAAAGTAACTCAGATTGCGAGAGGCGTGGCGATTGGTGGTGAACTTGAATATACCGATGAGTTAACGCTCGGTCGCTCAATACTTAACAGGACGGAGTTTAAAGCATAGAATAAGTGATGAGGTAACTAAATAATATAAGTATGAACGTTCGGAGACGTTCTCTACATAACATGAAAACATTGCGGATTTTATATTATTTCTTCTATTGCGCTGCCTTGGCATTGGTTGTTGTGCTCGGCTATATTGTTGATATGCAATCAGTAATTATGAATCCTCAATCGGATGCGGGGCAAATAGTGCAATATGTGGTTATTGCTTACATATTAGCCTCTGTGCCAGGTGCCTTATACGGCTTTAAGCGAGCAATGGGCAAGGTGAGTAAGATAGAAAGCGAGGAAGAACGGAAGAAAGTATATACACAATATGCCGTTATCAGGATGATTCTGATTGGGGTTGGCATTTTGCTCGGTATATTTGCCTTCTATTTGTTGGATAAATACTCATCTATGCTTTGGTGCGCAGGTATCGCTATGATAGCCTTATATTTCTGCAAACCTACAGAGATGAAGATGTATTTAGAAATGAACGATAAACGCTAACTGCTATGCCGGCTCTCTCTGCAGCTGCGGCTATTGCTACTATAATTGTTGATTATTATGACTATTGCAGTTGATTTTGACGGAACGATAGTAACTCATGAGTATCCCAATATCGGCAAGCCGATACCTTTTGCTATTGAGACGCTGAAAAAACTTCAGAGTGAAGATCATTGTGAGATTATTCTTTGGTCTTGTCGAGAGGGAGATTTATTGCAGCAGGCATTGGATTATTGCAAGGGAAAAGGACTCGAGTTTTATGCCGTTAATTCTAACTATCCTGAAGAGACGGTTATCAAAAGTACTGCTCCGCGCAAACTGACTGCCGATATCTTCATAGATGACCGCAATCTCGGAGGAATTCCGGATTGGGGCGTTATTTACCAAATGATACATTCGGGGCAACCCTTTAAACCTTTTGCCGCATCAGGGTATCCGGAGCAGCCAAAGCGTCGCAAGTTTTTGTTTTTTTAATCTATAGTGTGTGCAGCGATGACATTGCTGCGAAATGGATAATTAGTAAGTGATAAGATGCTCCGACTTCGTGCATTGGAAATAGAAGATTTGCCTTTTTTGTATCAGTGGGAAAATGATGCGAAGATATGGGATGACGGGAGTACGCATAATCCTCTGTCGCAGACCTTATTACGCGAGTATTTCGCATCAACAAGCGGAGATATCTATAAAGACGGGCAGATTAGGTTGATAGCCGAAATAAGTAGCAGTGAAGGCGATGTTCAGACAATAGGATGTGCTGATTTATTTGATTTCGACCCGCATACGATGAAGGCAGCGATAGGTCTTTATGTGTCGAGCAGTGAGCGTGGAAAAGGCTATGGAATGCAGATAATGAAGCAGTTGGAAGATTATGCTTTTAGTTTTTTAGGACTAAATCAGTTGTACGCTTTTATTGCTACCGACAATGCGGCTTGCTGTGCTTTGTTTGAACATGTAGGGTATAAAATGTGCGGATGTGTAAAACAATGGGTTAAGAGATTAGGATGTAGATATGTTGATGCTAATATCTATCAGAAATTATCACTATGAGTAAGACTAAATATATATTTGTAACCGGCGGTGTCGCCTCTTCTCTTGGTAAAGGCATTCTTTCTGCCTCTCTCGGTAAATTGCTTCAAGCAAGAGGGTTCAGAGTAACAAATCAGAAGTTAGACCCATATATCAATGTTGACCCTGGCACTCTTAATCCTTACGAACACGGCGAGTGTTATGTAACGGTTGACGGGCATGAGGCCGACTTAGACCTCGGGCATTATGAGAGATTCTTAAATGTTGAAACGCATAAGGTTAATAATCTAACTACCGGTCGCATATATCAGTCTGTTATAGAGAAAGAGCGTCGCGGCGATTTCCTCGGTAAGACGGTGCAGGTAGTCCCGCATATCACCGATGAGATAAAGCGCAACGTCATCGCCCTTGGCGAAAGTGGAAATTTCGACTTCGTAATAACTGAGATAGGCGGTACGGTAGGTGATATAGAGAGTCTTCCGTATGTAGAGGCTGTAAGACAAATGAAGTGGGAATATGGGAAGAACTGCTTGTCGATACACCTCACTTATGTGCCATATCTTGCCGCAGCACAAGAACTCAAGACTAAACCGACACAACATTCAGTTAAAGCTCTACAGCAGGGAGGAGTGCAACCCGATATTTTAGTCCTGCGTACGGAACATCGTATCTCTGACAATATGAAACGTAAGGTGGGGTTGTTCTGCAATGTAAGCGAAGATGCTGTTGTGCAATCTGTTGATGCAAAGTCTATTTATCAAGTGCCTCTTAATATGCAAGATGAACATCTCGATGAGATAGTGCTGCATAAACTCGGTTTTGATGTCAATACTACCCCCAAGGCTGATATGCGCGATTGGAATGATTTCCTTGACAAAAGAGAAAAAGCAACGGAGGAAGTGCATATCGCGCTTGTTGGCAAATATGTGCAGTTACATGATGCCTATATGTCAATTCGCGAAAGTCTTTCACATGCGGCAACATACAATAACAGAAGACTCGTTTTGTCAGAAATACTATCGGATACACTCACGGAAGATAATGCAGCCGAAATGCTTAAACCATATCAAGGAATAGTCATTGCTCCGGGGTTTGGTAATAGGGGAATAGACGGAAAATTGGCTGCGATACGCTATGCAAGAGAAAATAATATACCATGCTTAGGAATATGCCTTGGTATGCAGTGTATGGTGATTGAGTTTGCCCGCAATGTGTTAGGCATAAGGGACGCAGATAGTAGTGAGTTCAACAATGCCACTCCGAATAATGTGATAGATATGATGGAAGAGCAGAAAACTTTGGTGAATAAAGGTGCTTCCATGCGGCTCGGAGCGTATCCCTGTGACTTAAAAGAAGGGTCTCATGTAATGGAGATATATGGTAAGGATACTATTTACGAAAGGCACAGGCATAGGTATGAATTTAATAATAAATACAAGACGAACTTCGAAAATGCAGGGATGAGATGTGTCGGAATAAACACTAAAGCAGATCTCGTCGAAATAATCGAATATGAAAAGCATCCGTGGTTTGTGGGGGTACAATTTCATCCTGAATATTCATCTACCGTTTTACGCCCGCATCCTTTGTTCTTAGATTTTGTGAAAACAATAATTTGTATATGAAGCTACGATTTAGACTAAATATATTATTACTTTTTTGTTGTGTAATATCCGTATATGCGCAAAACAATACTCATTCTCCTTTTTCCAGATATGGATACGGAGAAATGAATGATAATGTTCCGGGGGCTTACCGTGCTTTAGGTGGCGTGGGAATAGGTATGCGCGACAATAAAGTTATCAATCCCTCTCAACCGGCATCTTATACCGTAGTAGATAGTGCCACTTTTATGTTTGACCTGGCAGCATCAGGTATGTGGAATATGTATCACGATGCAACCGGTGCTAAAAACAGGGGAAACGGTAACTTGGAATATATAACGATGCAATTCCCTATTTGGAAGCAACATATAGGTATGTCGCTTGGCGTAACCCCATATTCGATGATAGGCTATAATTTTTCGGCTATTGATTCCCTCAATTCAGACTATCATTATACAATGTCGTATGAAGGCAAGGGTGGTATAACAGAGATTTATGGAGGTTTGTCGTTTAATATACTTGATTGGTTCGCTGCCGGTGTAAACCTATATTATATGTTTGGAAGAATAACCAATACTAAGGCGATTGCGTTTACTGAAAATCTATATCCTGTCAACGAAGATAATATCTTACATATAAATGATATACGACTAAAGTACGGCGCGCAGATATTTCATGACTTCGGAGATAATGCTTTTTGCATTGGTGCCGTCTTTGAAAATAAGAAGAAGTTGCATGGAGATGTTGTGTTAGTTGAGACGACGGCGACAGATACTATAAAAAATTCAACTGTTGATTCCGAATTTCCGATGATGTGGGGAGTAGGGGCAATGTACAAGTGGTCAAACAGATTGACCGTCAGTGCTGATTATAGTCGATATTGTTGGGGTTCGGCAAAATATTTCGACTCTTCGGTGAGATTGCAAGATAGAGGAAAAATAGCAGTAGGTGTGGAGTATGTGAATAACCCGTTGGGAAGAAGGTATATTGACCACATGCCTTGGCGATTAGGCGTATCGGTAACGGACCAATATGTAAAAGATATTCCGGGGAAGGAATTTTCCATATCAATAGGAACAGCTTTCCCGCTACATAATGTTGCAACGGTCTTTAATACCTCAATAGAATATGGATATCGCGGGTCAGCAGTGACATTATCAGAACATTATCTGAGATTAACAGTTAATGTCTCAGTGAACGAAAATTGGTTCTTCAAACGTCGTTTATAACACTTTGGCACGGTATTGGCTAATTTATATGGTGTAAGGAGAAAGTGAAAGGTGCGGGAGAATGTATAATTACTAAAATAATATAATATTATGAAAGCAAAATCTTTAATCATTTTATCTATCTGCGCGGTATTGCCTCTGATGGCTTATGCAGATAAGAAGAAAAAAGGTCAGGATGCGCCTGCTCCGGTTGAGGAGGAAACATCAATCGTTACGGAAGATTGTATTATGTACACATCTCTGTTCCATGAGTCTGCTAAGAATAAGCAGTATGCTGATGCTTTCGAGCCTTGGATGGCGGTTTATAAGACATGCCCCGGATATTCGAAGAATGTGTATGCTGACGGCGTTAAGATCTTGTCATGGAAGATATCACAATATCAGCCCGGCACTGCAGAGTATAAAGAGTGGCGCGATATGCTGATGACATTATATGACAAGCGAATAAAATATTTCGGCAATGATGCCAAATATCCTACTGCTTGGATTCTCGGTCAGAAAGGTCTTGATTATTGCGCATTCTTCAGCGAGGATGCCCTGAAAGAAACGGCTTATCCATGGTTGAAAGAATCTGTTGAAAAACAAGGCTCAGGGTCGCAGATAAAGGTTGTGAGCAAATTGTCAGAGGTGTCATTAGGCCTTTACAAATCTAACCCCGATAAGTATGCTGAGCAGTATATAGCAGACTATCAGATGTGTGTAGATGCTCTTGGGGCAATGGCAAACGATCCGAATAACAAAAATGCAAGTGCAGCACAAAGTTATCGTGATAATCTTGAGCAAGTGTTTGCTGCTTCCGGGGCTGCTGACTGCTCGAAGTTAGACGAGTTGTATGCTAAAGTTGTAGCAGATAACTCTCAAAACCTTGAGATGCTTAACAAGATAATGGGACTTTATCGCCGCGTTGGTTGCATCGAAAGCGATATCTATTTCGCTGCCGCTGAGTCTGCTCATAAGTTAGCTCCTACCGCCGAGTCTGCCGCCGGTTGCGCCGGTATGAGTAAGAAGAAAGGAGATTGGCAGGGGGCTGTTGAGTATTATGACCAAGCAACAGATCTCGCTGAGACTAATGAGGATAAGGCTGAATATCAATATCGGGCTGCATATTTGCTTTACGATAAGGTTAAGAGTTATCCGCAGTCAAGAGCCTATTTGCGCAAATCGCTTGAGTATAATCCTGAGCAAGGCCGATGCTACATCCTTATGGGTATTCTCTATGCTTCTTCTACTCCTTATAGCAAGGAAGAGTACGGTGCAAAGGCTGCTATTCTTAACAAGACGGTATTCTGGGCTGCAGTCGATAAATTCAACAAAGCTAAACAAGTAGAGCCGAGTTGCGCTGAGGAAGCAAGTAAGTTGGTTTCTACATACGCAAAATACTTCCCGACAAAAGAGGAGCGTTTCGACTTGCCTAATGAATTCAGCGGTTCAACGTTCACCGTAGGCGGATGGATAGGTGAGACGACGACTATCCGTTAATCGCAGAAGAAGGACTTATTTGCGCCTTACAATAGCATTGAAACGGTGCAAAAATACCATTTCAAGGACATTTAAATTGAGATGACAATTATTTCAACACAGATAAAAAGCAGAGGTATCTTTCGGTACCTCCGCTTTTTATTGTTTTACTGTGTTGTTCTGCCGTTATTCCTTTCTTGCGTTAAGCATGATAAGAAACTATCAGCAGAGGCTGTTGATAACCGATCAATAATGCCGGTGCTTGATACAAGGCAAGTAACATCGTTAATCTCAGATTCGGGGGTTGTAAGGTACAGAATAACCACTCTTTCTTGGCAGATATATGACAAAGCAACCCCTGCATATTGGGAGTTCCCTGAAGGACTATATTTAGAAAAGTTTAATCCTGCTGATTTTTCGATTGATGCGTTTCTTGAAGCAGATTATGCTTATTATAACAAAGACGAGGAGAAATGGCATTTGGTCGGTAATGTCCATGCCTTAAATTTAGAAGGCGAGCGGTTTGATACACCCGAGTTGTGGTGGAGCCAAAAAGAAGAAAAAGTGTATTCCGACACTATAATTACTATTACCAAATCGTCTTCAATAATAAACGGGGTAGGGTTTGAGAGTAACCAAGAGATGACCCGTTATTCTATACGTCGCCCCACCGGCGTAATTCCTATCGAAGATTAAACCAAATAGATCATTAGCGTTGTGTTATTACGGCTTTATTTTTGAGTGGATTTTTTGTTGGTTTGCCGGCCTCGTGGCTGTGGAGTGTTAAAGGTGTGTCATTATGCCGCAATGCGGCAATGGGGGCATGTAACTGATAAGCGATACAAGAAGAGACGGCGTTATCCGTCGTCTCTTCTTGCATGCGCAAAATGGTCTCATGACCGATTTTGGTTAAGCATGATTACTCCAACCGAATGACTCCAATGACTATTGAAAGTGAGCGTATTTCGCTTTTGGGTAGTTTGAACGGCGGATAATTGTCGTTATCTGATTTGCAAAGAACCATATCAGGAGCATCGGGAATCTCAAACAGCCGTTTGATCATTGCCCCTTGGTTAGAGTCTATCACATATACTTTTCCCCATTGAAAAAATGTTATCTCTTCTACTTTGCGGCAGGCAAGAATATCACCATTCGAGTATTTAGGATACATGCTTGAACCGCTTACCCTTATCATGTACTCTGCTTTAGCGGAGATGAACTCCGGCACTTGGTATGAGGGGCAATCTTCCAATCTAACTCCTTGTTCATCAATGCCGTTATGTCCGGCAACCGCTTCAATGGGAATGAGTGGTAAGGAAGTCCTTTTGTTATTAATGGCGTGGTTTGTCGCTTGCGAAGAACAGGTTTCTTGTGAGCTTAAGTTCTGTTCGCGCGGGGCGGTGGCCACATTCTTAACCTGAGTATGGCGTGATTTATCTAATCCGGCCTGTGACTTATAACTCTTTTGTATTACGGCAATATCCTCCCCCGTCAACAGCCAAAAGCGATCGATGTCGGGAAAGGTAGCTATTATGCGTTCAATGAGTTCGCCACTAAATCGCTGTGTCTTACCTCTTTTGATGTCATGCAGTTTGCTTGCAGGGTAGTTGATCTTATCAGCAAACTGTTTCACGCCCATCTGATTTTGTTCAAGCAGTTGCTGTAGTATTTCAGCGGAAGAAAGCATAAAATTTTATTGATGTTGTTCGCGAAGTAAATCGTTAACTGTTTTAACCGGGTTGAATGTAGAAATTGGCACTTCAACGAAAAGTGTGTTCCACTTTGCCATTGCACCATTCCAGAGGCCGGGTAACTCAAGTGCTTGCAACTCTTTGCCGTCCTTAGATTTCTGCGAGATAAAGCCGGTCATAGGGTCAACAAACTCTTTAAGGTTGAATCGTTGACCTTTGTAATCTTTTACTGCGCAGACGAGGTCAACAGGATTAAAGTGTGTAGCCTTTTGCATCAATGCCGGATCTGCAATTTGAGAAGACTCCAGAATCTGATTTTGCACCATACCGTTACTCTCTCTTACTCTGAACGGGCCACCTCCCGGTTCACCTTCGTTTTTAACCATTCCGCACACGCGAAGAGGGCGATTGAGGACGGAAATGAGGGTTTCGCGACTGCCATCGGGTAATGTTATTGCAAGGTCTTTCTCTACAAAGCGACGAATAACACTCAGTTTAGCCTCTGAAATCTCAGGATTTTCCAATTCGTGAAGATATGCAAACGATTGCTTTTGCAGACTGACGAGCACACCTGCAATCAGTTGTTTGTAACGAATAGTAGGCTCTTTTAGTCTGTCGGGAACTACATTGTCGATATTCTTAATGAAAATAACATCTGCGTCCTGTTCACCAAGGTTTTCAATCAATGCGCCATGTCCGCCCGGACGGAAGAGTAGTTTGCCATCCGAGGTACGGAAAGGAGTGCCGTCAGGGTTGGCTGCAAGAGTGTCTGTCGATGGCTTCTGCTCAGAGAATGAAATATTATAATGTACTCCGTAATGCTTCTCATACTGAGCAAGATGTTCGCGTATGTGCTTAGCGAATAACTCGCGATGTTCATGCGACACGGTGAAATGGAGATTTACCTCGTGTTCCGCATTTTGAGCATAAAGTGCGCCTTCTACCATGTGCTCTAATGCAGGTGTGCGGGGACCTTCTGCGTATTTATGAAAGAGCAAGAGTCCCTTAGGCAGTTTGCCGTAATTCATATCTTCAAGCAGCGTGCGAACAATGTCTTGACCATTATTCGATGCGCAGCGTTGTTTCAATTCATCGTAGAACGCAAAATGTTCTAACTCACAGAGAAACTTCTTGATAAATGTTGTCTCTTCGCCATTCTCAAGATATTCAAATAGATTTTTGAACATACGACTTGCGGCACCGCTTGCCGGCACAAATTTAAGAATAGTATGATTCTCGTTCAGATACTCGTTCCATACCTTGATATAATGCTCTTCTGATTCTTTGTCAGGGCGCATTATACCATTGTCAATGGCTGCTGCCTCACTGATGTCAAGGGCGGGGAAACCGGTTTCGAAACAACGAAGTTGTTGCTCTGCCTGCTCAACACTGATGCCACGAGCAGATAATTGTTTTTGATCTTGTTCTGTAAACATAGTTGTATTTATTTTAAAGTTAATTATGCTCCTTCGTACATAGCGTAAGCGGCAGTTCGTACATAGCGCAAGTGGTACATTGTCCTTCGTACTTCCTACATCGTACTTAGCGCAAGCGGTACTTTGTTATGGTGTCTCCGAACGTTTATATCTCTCGTTTTTATAAAGTCGGCATTTAATGCCGACTTTAGGAGTGGAGAACGTCTCCGAACATTCAATATGCAAAGGTAATAAAAAAAAACTTAAAAACAAAAAAATCGAGTACTGAATTTACGAATGAAAAGAAAAATTTACATAAGAATTGATAAAGTGCTTTCCAATATGCGATAGATTAACAGCAAGTGGCAGAGTATATATAGTTCCGCATATTTTTTAACTCTGAAACAAGAAATACATTCGCGCTCGAGCGATGGTATAGAGAATTTTAAGCGAAGCACGAAAGTCGGCGTTATGAAGTTTTTTCTTCAAAAGGTGGAAAAGCGACTGCTTATCTTGGGGGTGGGGGGTAGAAGTAGTGGAAGATGGGTTAAGTGTGTAGTAATAGCCAAAATTTTTGAGCATCAAAATCTTCGGATTCTTACTCCATACATCTGCGGAAAACAATATGTCTTCATAATATATGCCGTTCTGAAAGAGAATGCCATCTAATAACTCTCTTTTATACAATCGCATACAAGCGGATGTAAACTGATATTTATTTTGCGGATATTGAGTATATAAAGTGTCCCCCGCTATATTTATCTTTGTGTAGCCGGTTTGAACGATATCATATCCTCCAATTGATTTTACCAATAACTCAATATAGTCGGTGTTTATGTAGTCGTCTGCGTCAACAAATATTACATATTTCCCTTTAGTGTGTTTAAGGCCGAAATTGCGGGCAGCCGACTGACCTGAATGATTTTGATGGAGTAGTGTAATAGAGGGAAACTCTGAACTCGTTTTTATCTGTTCCCTAAATTTTTCTTGAACTACTGATTGTGTCGCATCTTCTGACCCATCGTCTATAATAATAATCTGCAAGTTATTGTAGGTCTGTTGTATCAGACTCTCTATGCATCTGCCGATGAAGGCAGCGGCATTGTATGCCGGTACAATTACAGAAACAATATTATTTTCGTCAGCAGAAATCACAAATAGTAAAGAACGTCTCCGAACGTTCAAATTTAATTCTCCGAACGTTTATATTTCTCGTTTTTATAAAGTCGGCATTTAATGCCGACATTGGTAGTAGAGAACGTCTCCGAACGTTCAAAATAGTAGAGAACGTCTCCGAACGTTCAAAAATGTCATTGACATTTATTTTACAAAGTTACTGTTTATTTTTGATATATGCAAGTTTTTATGCGCTTTTTAACCGCACTCGCACATTCTGAAAAGGCCTTCGGATGGATACTGATGACTGACATATCCGCTCCCTTCAACTCCTCTAACGAACAATCTTCCGAGAAGGCCTCCTTCTCTATTCGTTCCAACTTCAAAGGAAGAAGAACGCGTTGCAAGGAGTAACAACGTTTGGCAAAGAAAGGAGGAATAATACTTAAATCGGCGCAGTTTGACATATCTATCATTTCTAATGACTTGCATTGAAAAAAACAACCGCGTCCGATTTCTTTCACATTAACCGGTAATGTTATCACCTTTAGATTGTCACAACCATTGAATGCACTCTCTCCAATATGTTCAAGACTTGACGGCATATTTATATTCTCTAATGAATAACAATTGTAAAATGCTATTTCCGGAATACTGATTATCCCTTCCGGCAAAGTAATTGCCCCCAGACTATTGCAGTTGCAGAATACACCGCCTCCAAGATAATGACTGCATGACGGCATCTTGACCTTTTCCAACGCCGTGCAGCCTAAAAAGGCTTGTGAACCGATATTATCAACACTGTCGCCTATCACTATATCACGCAGTGACGAACAATTGGCAAAAGACTTGGCACTTACTCTTTTTAATGATTGGGGCATAACAATGTGTTCTATTTTTTTATTCATATAGAACAATTTGTCTGCCAATATACGAGTACCTTCTTTTAGCACTATTGTTGATGGAGTTTTTTTATTTGTCGCCACTGCGCAACAATCTACATATAATACGCCATCCGTCCAATTTGACAAGCGATTTTCAATTGCCGTTTGTGCAAAAGCCTTTTCACCTATCTCCACGACTGACTGCGGAATATGTATTTCACCTAAATTAGAACAACCTAAAAATGATTCAGGGGCAATAGATGTTATCCCTTCCGGCAACGTAAGCTCTCGCAGCCTTTTACTGCCCGAAAAAGCACCTGAGGCAACAATACGAGTACCCGCTGAAACAACAAATGATTTCTTTATCTTCTCAGACTTAACCGACACAAGACAATCAGACAAATACAAACAATTGTCGTCCCAATTTTGTTTGTTGCGGAACAATGCTGTACCCTCTATTGCTGAGGCATATACATATTCAATAGTCGATGGTATGATTATATCCGTCACTTGAGGACAAGCAGAAAATGCTTGTTTACCGATTGTTGTCACTATAAAGGCGCGACCCGCAATATGTAGCGTATCTGATATATAGACTGAACCTGACAAGCCCTTCTGCTTCCCCACAGTAGCAGTATAATCATTATGCAATATATAGTTTATCCCATTATGACTTACTTGCATATCACTTATGTCTGCTGCCAATATGGCAACAGAATATATTATTGGCAATATTATAACTAATGCTTTTTTCATCAATCTTACCTGTACTCTCTTTCTGAATGGAATGGGCCGCACAAACGACATATCTGCTCGAGAGGGAAACCGATTAAGGCCGTCAACTTAATACCAACAAAAAAGTTGTGTATCTGCTTGTCCGGCAACGTCTCGTCTGTGGCAAATATGTGATTGAACTCATATTCCGGAAAATCCCATTTATATTCAGCAGGTATTTTGTATAACAGTAACGTGCTATGCTCATTCTGGTTAAGCATACCCCAATCCGCAAATATAGCAATACGCACACGAGTATCCACCCGTTTTGAGAAATATCTTCTCCTCAGTTTTCTCTCTACATAGCCCGTATTTGAATAGTCATCTCTATTTGACCATTCCCAACCAATTTCCGCTGATAACAATACGTCATATTCACGACTCAGCCAATCACTTTTGTATGTGCCTGCTAAACCTACTCCTGTCCGAATTTCCGGCACGTCTGAACGAAGGCCGTGGTTATCCATCTCTTGGTAGATATTACCCGAACCTAAACCTAAATATTGTTCATATAATCCAACAGTTGAACCCTTTAACTTTACTTGTGTTTGCCCCCACAACGGCATCTGAAATTTCAAACCTGCCATGTAATAGAATGGACCAAAATACGAACCAACAAGCACAGGCACCTGTGCATATAATATCTGTGAATAGTCGCATCTGTCATAGAAGTCATATATGAGTGTATAGCAATAACCTTGAGCGTCTCGTACACTATTATCTTCAAACATGACTTTATTAACATAGTTCCCAACCGACTGCCAGCGCAAGCCTACACCTGTTTGGACAATCACTTGTCCGTAATGGTCATATTCGTAGCAAAAACCTAATGTCCCCGAATATCCTCCGGGTAGAAATACTTTTGCCATTGGAACGTTATTGAACATACCTGAATATGATCCATCGCAATATACACCCCATAGGTTCTTACGCATTGAACGGGCTTCAGTATAGCGACCGCTATGCTTGTTGTAACGATAGTTCATACCGCCGCTACCAAGTAAGCCGTTACCACGGTTACGCTTACCCTGCCAATAGAATTGGTGGTCTTTGTATGTGGCACCTTCTTTTATGATTTTATCATACGCAGGTTGGGCTTGCAATACAGATAGTAAGCCTAAACAGAATAGGAATATGGATAAACTCTTTCTCGTCACTGATGAATAACTCTTATGACACGGTGATAACCTTGTTCGGTCATCAGGTGAAAATAATAAACACCCGAAATCTGTGGTAATGTCACGTGGTGAGCATTATTTGCATGTGGCGCAAAATCATTTTCGGGTAAGATTACCTGCCACGGCAAAATCAGTCTCCCGTCTGTAGCCGTTACACAATATGTACCACCCTCTGTGCATAGGATATCAACTCCGTCCAAACCTCTTGGAACATACGTCGGAACAACAGAGTAGTATTCTTTCTGTGGTACAATGGTATCAAACATCAGAGTTGGTACAATAGGACATGTAAAATGCCATTCGTCTGTTGGTTCACCTTTCACAGAAACCACATGCAAGTGTACACAATATTCAGCTCCGAAATGCAGCAATTGAGGGTCGTATATGTATTCTTGCACTTCTCCGGGTATTGGCTGACTCGCTGATTGTTCATCATCCTGCCTATACCACTGATAAGCATCAAATACATATCCTCCATTGTATATATCATTGAAAAGTACTATTGCATCGTTCCAATGCTGCTCATGTATCCAAGCAGGGAATTTCATCACCAAGGCTGTATCAACACGTATCCTGTCTTCGGCACATACACCATTCTGCAAATATACCGTGAATCCATAGCGTCCCGGACGAGGATAATCCAAATGTGTTGTGTCAAGATATTCATAGCAATCGTGTCCTGTCCGTAAAAATTCAGGATTGCATTTCGGATTCGGCAGCGGGTCTCCGTATGGTATGTATATCCTTATTGTGCTATCGTTCTCTAATGGGACATTATCCATATCAACGAATCGTTGTGAATGGGCGAAGTCATCAAAATGCACACTATAGCTAATAGGTGTACGACCTTTATATGAGTAGTGTATGTCAATAAACTTTTCTTCTGCACAAAGATCGGTAAAATGCAATTCTATTTCTGTTGGGTTTTCAATAGTCAGATATAGGTGTGTTATATGGCGACAGCCATATTCATTAAGTGTGGTATCAACGTAATATCCGCTTTCCGTTAGCGGCTTATTGTGGAAATAATATGTCTCACCTGCACATAGTGTATCATACAATATCTCCTCTGTACTTGGATAGATTGTAAGATATAGATGATATACCGAATCACATCCATTTACTGACAAAAGAGAGTCAGTATAGAAATATTCTCCTGCTACACCGTTTATTATCCTTCCATTAAAATCATAATAATCAAGATCGCAAATATATTCGTGTTGTTCGAAGAAATAAGTCGAATTAACCTTTACATACAACACATAAACAGAGTCACAACCATGTTCCGTAAGAAGTGAATCAAAGAACACATAGTTACCTGCAGTTAATCCATCAGGTACAAGGTTATAACCCTTATAGATTTTACCCCTCCAAACAAGCGAATCATTATCACATATTGTTGCATTATCTATATGGCGGTATGACGGATATACTGTGGCGCAACGAACATAGACCGAATCACAACCATTAACAGTAGTGAACGAATCGGTAAACATAGTGTCTATTGGCGGAACATATTTCCCAATAGGATATACCCTATCGTAACATAATGTGCGAGTGTCATGGAATAAATATCGTTCACCGGAACACATGTCTAATGTATCTTCAAACAGATAGGTCGGATCAATAGTAATGTAATAGCAATAAAGCGAATCGCAGCCCTGTACGGTCCTATAAAACAAACCGTTACAATCATCCGGCTCCGGCACTATCATACCCGGTTCCCACATCACATGGGTACTGCCGCGGTGATAAAGAGTTTCATTGTCACATATCTCGCGATAAAGAGGGAAAAGATATGAGGGCATTGTGTGTAAACGAAGTTGATATATACTGTCACAACCTCCGGAGGTTAGTAAGCGTTCTTCTATAACGGTGTCGTTAGCAGCATAATTCTTACCTCTCCATCTCAGCCTGTCACTGGTACAAATAGTAGTATCCGTAACAAAGAAATAAGACGGTTGGATAGTAATCCGGAGCCTGCTCATAGAGTCACAGTTATTGATGGTGCTCAACATTCTGTCCTTGTACAGCATAATTGTGTCTTTTGCAGGTTGTGGCAGAAGTGCTTCATCCACACCGAGATATGCTGTGTCAATATGGCGTGTCCAAATAAGGTCATGATACTGTCCGAAACGGTCTTTTTGATACCAAATATAATCTTCATTATCACAAATAATAACATAACCGATAGTGTCATATATCGGATTTACTCGAACCTGCATATAGTAAATACTGTCACACCCCTCCCTTGTGGTATATTGCACCGTGTCGTAATGCAAACCGACGGTCAATATTTTGTCTCCGCTCACCGCTTGTGCACTATCTCCCGCATAACTCCGTCCTTGCCATGTAAGGTGCTCATTTTCACAAATTGCGTATGTGGAGTCAAAACGGTAGATGGGAGGAATATGAATATTGATATAGAAAATGCTATCACAGCCTATGCCGTTCCTGCAATCAGTACAAGTTTCTGTTTTTAGAGTATCCACATAGGTAAAATCGCCTGCACTATATAGCGAAATAGGCACTGCATGCAGATTGCCAAACTCATCCGTCCACTCCCATGCCGTATTGATTGTGTTCTGACAGACAATGGTGTCCTGATAGTATTGGTATGTCGGATGAACATAAACAACATGAGCCACGGCACTGTCACAACCGAGACGCGTTGTGTCCCAACCGGTAAGAACGTGTCTGCCGATACTCTTATTTCCTGTTACCCAATCGCGAACCACATTATTGTAAACAGTGTCCGTGTCAGCCGTCTTGAAACGGTAACTTTCATTGTCACAGATATGTACTATCGTCGTGTCTTCGAAATCAACAGTTAGGAAGGCAGGAGTGATGACAAGATGAAGGTTATAGACACTATCACAACCATATATCTTTGTTCCGTAGTTGATTGAATATCCATATTGTCCCGCCGGTCTGATGTCCCTTAATTCCAAAGCATAGTCTCCGCTGTACTTGGCACCTGCTATAACACTGTCTTGCCAATGAATAGTGTCGATCTCGCAAATAGCAATAGTGTCGTAATAGTAATAAGATGGAGTAACAGTTATCTTTATGGTAAAGATACTATCGCAACCATGCATCGTCGGCAAGGTATCAGCCAATGTCTGCTCTCCAACACTGGCAATGGATATTGGTTGGGGTGTTATGTGTTCAGCCCCAAACTCATCAGTCCATACCCAATTATGATTGTCTCTGTCTTGACATACTATTGTATCTTGATAATAACGATATATCGGCCATATATGATAAGTCATCTTTATAACACTGTCACAGCCGTTATAGGCAGATATTGTGTCGTAGTAAACAATATCTGTAGCAACATCCGTTGGAACAACACCACCAGAACCATTGTTCATTGCCTCATAATAACCATAATTTTCCTGACACAACTCACGTTCTTGCTCAGTGTAATAGGTTGGCAATACATTTAGAACAAGGTAATAGTTGCTGTCGCAATGCTGCACAGTCTCATAATGCCTGAAACTTGTGTATGTCCCGGAAGTAATATCCGTGCGGATGCTGTCGTAGAGAGCGGCATCATAACTTCTGCCAAACGACTCATATTTGCTGCCGACATACAATGCCCCTTGCCAACTTATAGTATCATTCTCGCAGATGGTCAATGTGTCATGATAGTGGTAAGTCGGTGTTACTAACAACGTAACCTTGTAAACGGAGTCGCAACCGTATGCATTGGTGGTTAGACTGTCCCAATAGATGTATGTCCCGGGCGAAAGACCGGATATGTCCTGCCCGTGCCAACTCAACGAACCATTCTCGCAAATCGTGTCCTTCTCTTCAAACAGATATGTGGGATGAACATGCAACGTCAATGTCATCAGACTGTCACAACTATGCACACTCATCAACAGTGTATCAAACGGATAATCACCCTCAGACAAACCACTAAAGACATGACCCATATAATCGTAACTCTCATTGTCACAGATAGATGCTTCTATATGGTGATGATAGGTGGAATCTACCCTCAATGTCAATTTGTGAACGGAATCACAACCGAATGTCTCTGTGAGTAAAGAGTCATAAATGATATATACGCCTTCGGGTATATTGTGGAATGTCGTATCGTTATGGTGTCCTGTCCATGTGTAGGCATCTGCATCACACATACGATACGACTCTTCTATAAAGTATGTCGGTGTTACTAACAACGTAACCTTGTAAACGGAGTCGCAACCGTATGCATTGGTGGTTAGACTGTCCCAATAGATGTATGTCCCGGGCGAAAGACCGGATATGTCCTGCCCGTGCCAACTCAACGAACCATTCTCGCAAATCGTGTCCTTCTCTTCAAACAGATATGTGGGATGAACATGCAACGTCAATGTCATCAGACTGTCACAACTATGCACACTCATCAACAGTGTATCAAACGGATAATCACCCTCAGACAAACCACTAAAGACATGACCCATATAATCGTAACTCTCATTGTCACAGATAGATGCTTCTATATGGTGATGATAGGTGGAATCTACCCTCAATGTCAATTTGTGAACGGAATCACAACCGAATGTCTCTGTGAGTAAAGAGTCATAAATGATATATACGCCTTCGGGTATATTGTGGAATGTCGTATCGTTAAGGTGTCCTGTCCATGTGTAGGCATCTGCATCACACATACGATACGACTCTTCTATAAAGTATGTCGGTGTTACTAACAACGTAACCTTGTAAACGGAGTCGCAACCGTATGCATTGGTGGTTAGACTGTCCCAATAGATGTATGTCCCGGGCGAAAGACCGGATATGTCCTGCCCGTGCCAACTCAACGAACCATTCTCGCAAATCGTGTCCTTCTCTTCAAACAGATATGTGGGATGAACATGCAACGTCAATGTCATCAGACTGTCACAACTATGCACACTCATCAACAGTGTATCAAACGGATAATCACCCTCAGACAAACCACTAAAGACATGACCCATACAATCGTAACTCTCATTGTCACAGATAGATGCTTCTATATGGTGATGATAGGTGGAATCTACCCTCAATGTCAATCTGTGAACGGAATCACAACCGAATGTCTCTGTGAGTAAAGAGTCATAAATGATATATACGCCTTCGGGTATATTGTGGAATGTCGTATCGTTAAGGTGTCCTGTCCATGTGTAGGCATCTGCATCACACATACGATACGACTCTTCTATAAAGTATGTCGGTGTTACTAACAACGTAACCTTGTAAACGGAGTCGCAACCGTATGCATTGGTGGTTAGACTGTCCCAATAGATGTATGTCCCGGGCGAAAGACCGGATATGTCCTGCCCGTGCCAACTCAACGAACCATTCTCGCAAATCGTGTCCTTCTCTTCAAACAGATATGTGGGATGAACATGCAACGTCAATGTCATCAGACTGTCACAACTATGCACACTCATCAACAGTGTATCAAACGGATAATCACCCTCAGACAAACCACTAAAGACATGACCCATACAATCGTAACTCTCATTGTCACAGATAGATGCTTCTATATGGTGATGATAGGTGGAATCTACCCTCAATGTCAATCTGTGAACGGAATCACAACCGAATGTCTCTGTGAGTAAAGAGTCATAAATGATATATACGCCTTCGGGTATATTGTGGAATGTCGTATCGTTAAGGTGTCCTGTCCATGTGTAGGCATCTGCATCACACATACGATACGACTCTTCTATAAAGTATGTCGGTGTTACTAACAACGTAACCTTGTAAACGGAGTCGCAA
>FLNU01001234.1_pt1 | contig 35451 bp, 28 predicted proteins | sample 1140361 | NCBI WGS metagenome assembly FLNU01 (sample SAMEA3878206, study PRJEB12797) | bioreactor metagenome | biome: Moose rumen | place: Sweden | collected 2011-10 | reverse complement strand
CCTTTGCTTACCTTGTATGTCGTCGTCCCGTCTTCATTTAACTTAGTTCCCGTTATTGTCACATTACTGTTAAATTTTATTTCCGTACCTGTTCCTTCATTATTTTTTTCTACACTCAACACGTCCGTCAATAACGTTGCTATTCCTTCGGCACCTGTGCCCGTAATACTATAATCTTTGCCATCTGTACTTTCTAAAGTAAGTGTGCCGTTTGCAACTTTGCCGTCTGCCGGTGTAATCTTTGCGGCTTTATGTGCATATGTCGTAAGCGTTCCGGGATTTACCGTAACGTTATAAATGATAATGTTGGTTGAATCTGAATCATCAGTGTATGTGAAAGTTCCATCTGAATTCGCAATGAACTTATATTTAGTGTTGTCTTTCGTGACAGTGTAATTTGAGCCGTTTTTAGTGTATGTTACGCTGTCTTTAATTTTTACCGTCGTCTTACCTTTATCATTATCTACAACTTCTAAAACATCCGTCAAAAGATTAGCAATTTTATCTGAGCCTGTAACCGTATAATCCTTTCCATTGCTACTTTTTATAGTGAGTGCGCCATTGTCAACGATTTCACCATCAGCCACTTTGATAACAACTTGGACGTGATTGGTCTCCAGAATATCGCCGGGATTTATCGAAATAACGTAACTTGTAATTGTGTTGCCGCTGGTTGTGGTATAGGTATATTTGTCGGTTGTAGAATCGTAAGTGAGATTACTGCCGGCTGCAATGGTAACAGTTGTATTGTTGCCATTTCTAATTACCGTTAAATTATTCAGCAAATTTTGAATGAGGTTGTCTCCGTCAACAGTGTAGCCGTTTGATGTGAAAACACCATCTTGAAGTACGCCGTCATTTACATTAATAATAGCGGTTTTTTCAACGTAAGTCGTAATTGTACCGGGATTTACTTTCACATTGTAAGTTACGATATTATCGGGGTCTGTAACATCGTCGGTATAGGTAAAAGTTCCGTCCGTATTTGCCGTAAATTTATATTCAGTGCCGTTTTTCGTGACAGTGTAATTTGAACCGTCTTTAGTGTAATCTACACTGTCTTTAATTTTTACCGTCGTTTTTTCGTCGCCGTTGTCAACAACTTCTAAAACACCGGTAAGCAAGCTTTCGATAACGCTGTTATTCACACTGTAGCCGGTGGTTGTGAAATTTTCATTTTTATCAATAGTACCGTCGCCGACATTAATTGTAACGCTCATTGTCTCGGTACTGGTAATTTCGCCCGGCGTTATGGTGATATTGTAAGTGGTCTTGGTATCTTCATTATCAACAGTAAGGGTATAATTTCCGCTGTCAGCGTTGTACGTCAAATTATTTTTGTCTACGGAATATTCCGTGCCGTCATAATTGATTTTAACAATGGTTGTGTAATGGCTTATGTTACCTTCGCTGTCCTGAACTTCAATTTCTTCATAGTTAATATTAAAGTCACTCAAGTCAACATCGCCGGGATTATTTAAGCGATAATGATTGCCTTCAGAATCCGTGTATTCATAAGTTACACTGCCACTATTTTTGCTGTATTCACCGCTGCCTACATAAATTGAAAAATCGATAACAGTATTTTCTTCTTCAGGTTCAGGGTCAAATGTTGAACCGCTAGGCGTAACTTCAACAGGTCTTTCTGTCTCATCAGGCGGATCAGGTATGTTATCTTTACTTCCAATTCTCAGATAAACGGCGTTATTCGCGGGATTTTCTATCGGATTATCTGATACCAAATCGCCGCTTGAGCCGTCGTCATTCCAAGCATCAGTGTTATTTTTGAAGTAGAAATTATAGCCAAATTGATTACCGTATAAGAAAGCCTCTGCAGTTTCCGTACCGCCCTTTTTAACTGAAAAAGTTGAGCCGTTATCTGCCGACTCATTAATATCATAATCAAAGAAATTGGGATTAATAAGATAATAATACTGTTTCCCGTTTTTGGTAAGTTCCGCACTTTGCCCGCTATTTTTATAACGAACAGAAATAGCGGCACCTTTGGAATTATGGAGAGCGTGCATTCCGTAAGTCGGATCAATAAGCGAATTTACTTCAACCGAGCCATCCTCTTTTAATTGGGAATAACGCCAAACTTCTGCAGGATGCATCCATTGCGTTAAAAGCGGTTGCCTTTTTGGGTCGAGTATGTTGTTGAAATTCGGATAAACACGCCAAATTGTAGAAGTTAATTCATTTCCTTTAGAATCGACGACTTTGCTTCCGTCCATATCTGCGCTGAATTGCGTCCACATAGAAATCATTGCCGTTTCTTTGTCAGTTTTGGGATTATCAGGTTTTTCAGTTGTCGATGGCGTATAAGAATCTGTTGTGAAAATTTTTGATTTATCCGCAAAAAGATTTTTAGATAAATCGATTTCGACACTAGGTTTAGTTGCGTCGGCTGATTGTGTGTAGTCCGTAATTCCTTCGGGCGCAATATCATTTTCCGCTGAACCGAAATTATAAACGTCACTCATTGTTAATTTGTCAGTGGAAGAAGAATTGATAATTCCTGCAGAGGAAGTTCCAACTATATTACCAAAATTATAAACATTAGTAAAAGTGGTCGCTGTAGTCATAGGGTAGCGTATATCGCCAAAAATACCTGCTGCCAAACCTTCTGAACTCGTAATGTTGCCGTAATTATAAACGTATTCAAATCTTGCAGGTCTATTGTAGCTGTCCCAATTACTACCGTTAGGAATATTGTAATTGAAATAAGGATTTTTTACCCTCAAAATGCCTGCCGCACCTTTATCGGCAGTTACGTCTCCGAAATTGTAAACGTTGTTTAAGGTTATTCTGCTACTGTTGCTACTTCCTGAATACGTATAATTTTCCGCAATGCCTGAGGCAAAATTACTGCTTACTATCTCACCGAAATTATATGTATTTTTAATAGTCACATTACTGTTGATAGTTCCTACTATTCCTGAAGCATAATCGCCTGCAGAAAAAGTATATTTGGCGTTGCTCATATCGGGTTCCATATTTGTTCCCGTTGCAGTGATTTTTCCAAAATTATAAATGTTATCAAATGTACGATTAGTGTTTATGACGTTGACAATACCCGTTGCACTGAGTCCTTTAACGTTCCCGAAGTTATAAATATTAGTTACACCAGAAGTTTTCTCATAACTTTGGTTAAAAATGCCCGATGCCAATCCGTTTTTCGCCCAAACGTCACCGAAATTATAAATATTGGTAGCAGATCCTCCGCCGAAGTTATTTATTATTCCGGCTGTATTTCCCTGTTTTGTCGTATACTTTTTACCGCCGCTAAGGTAAGTATAAGAACTTCCCTCATCATATTCACTATTTGAAGTAATGTTTCCGAAATTATAGATATTGTTCAAACTATAGCTGGTTTTTATAAAATTAGCAATTCCGGCGGTATAACCTGAGTCGCCGAGATTTTCAACATCACCAATATTGTAAACATTGGTTGCGCCGCCCGCAAGATTCCCAGAAATTCCCATTACATATTGACCACTTTTGCTGGCGTTGCCGGTAATTTTTCCTGAATTGTAAACGTTGGTTGCTCCGCCTGTACTTATTGCATTAGCGATACCATAGGCTGAACCGTCGGAAGAAGTAATGTCTCCGGAGTTGTAACTGTCTTTGAGACGGTTAATAGTCCCTGCAGAAAGTCCTGCCGCCTCCTCTTGGGCTGTTACTGTGCCGGAATTGAAAACTTTTTCCAAATACCTTAAAGTTCCGCCTGAGATACCTCCGACATATCTGGCAGTAGAATTTCCAATCGTACCTGTATTATAGCTGTTAGAAAGGTCTATATATCTTGTACTATCTGAGTTGCTTCTACTGTATCCGAAAAGTCCACCTGCATAATACGATGATGTAATATTTCCCATATTGGCAACTTTATTCAATGTAATGCCGCTTGTACTGGCGTTATAAGCATCAGCTTGACCGAAAATTCCTCCCGAAGCATATTCAGCAAAAATTTTCCCCTGATTCATTAAATTAGATACAGATGCTTCTCCCTCAACATTACCTGATATTCCGCCCGCATAAGCCATTTTCGCACCTTCCATTGTTGCGCTTACGGGTGCTAAATTTTCTATGTTGTTGAAAATCAAACTGGGTATGCTCGGCGAAACATACATTTCATAAGTACCGCCATCAATCCCGATATATTCCGGCAAAATTATACTTTTTCCTGTTTGTGTTGTCTCATCCCAATAATATTGTTCATAACCAAAATAGTCTACCCATTCTTGTTTTTCTTCATCCCAATAACTGCCGTCATAAGCATACGGACCGAAAATTTCGTAAGCGTAACCGATTGATTTACTCATACCGTATTTGGAATTTCCGACAATACCTCCGACAAAATAGTTTCCTTTTATTGAACCATTGACAGAAATATTTTTGAGGGTAGTTTGAAAGCCGATATTTGTGCTTGAATACTCGGAGCTATTAGTTGAAACGCCTCCGACAATACCGCCGATAAGTCCGCCGACGGCTGAATTGTCACTTCCCGTCGCATCAATATTTACATTGAGAAGGCGAACATTTTTTATTGTGCCTGCGAAGACTGAAAATAATCCTTGCGCATCTGAAGCACTGGTATCTGTTTTTAAACCTTTAATCGTGAAATTCAAGCCGTTGAATTTCAGTAAATCATTGTTGCTTATGAAATCGTCAAAATCCATTTTGTAGCCGAGCGGCTTAAATGTTAATCCGGACAGATCAATATCATTGCCGAGCATATAATTTCCGTGAATTTTTCCTTCACTTGGTGAAAAGAATTGCATTCCGCTACTTGTAGTTTGCGTAGTTTCAAGAAATTTACTGTGATTTGCTTGATTTAAATCGTAAACAGAAGTAATCAGCCTGTAATCGTCGATTGTCTGTTTTGTGCTTTGATCTAATTTTTTGGCGGTATAGTTGAGATAATTTGCCGAACCGGGCATATTCTCATCACCGACCATATCAGCGACGTAATATTTATAAGTATTGCTTGTGGTTAAAGTGCCGTAAGTGGATTGCAACGAAGAAAAAGTACTGTCAAAGGTATCGGAAATTGTAGAGTAATCTGAATCGGTAGCTGAAGGGAAATTCAAAACAGAAATATCTCCGTATGCGAATTCTTCTGAAACGCCTACATCTTCGGGATAAATTCTGATTTTTTTCTGCACAATATTTTGGCGGATAATTTGATCCAATGCCATAGCGGCAATAATTTTATCGTTTGTGGAAGCACTTGAATCGATTTTAGCCTTAAAAAATTGACGCAGATTATTTACGCTTGTAACATTGGTATTGCCGTAAGTTTGTCGATTTTCCTGATCAAGCATTACTGTATTGCCGCTCAGATAAGTATATTTTGCCGCACTTTCATCATATTCATACAACCCGTAATATTCAAAAATAGCATCAACTAAATCATCTGTCGACGTTGAAGAGTAATCGAAAGGAAAAGGGTTAGTAATATCGGCGGTTACATCTTTTGCATCTACTTCATAACCTACTTCAGGCGAATTATTGGAAATTAAAACGACACTTGAACCGGAAAGTTTGGGCGCGTCCTCCCAACTGTAAACTTTATCGGAAGTAGTAGTTTGTCCGTCCTCTGAATCAGGGATACTGCCATCTGACGTTAATTTTCTTATGTTTGAAGTATTACGAATTTGAATTGTATTGCCTTCAATTTTCAAACTGTTTGCTTGAACTTTACCGAGAAACATAACATCGCCGTCCGCAATGTCATAAGCTCCCATTATGTCTGAACTATTCAAGCCGCCGTTATTTATTCGCGAAACATCAATATACGTATTCAGCGGGTTTGTACCGTAGTTTACATAATTGCTAATATCGCTGTCAGTCAAAGAGCGCGTGGACAAATATAAATTTCCTGTAGTGATTTTGGAATTGGGACCGAATAAAATTCCGTTGGGATTTATTACGTAAAAATCGCGTACACCTAAAGCGTTAATCTGTCCGTAAATCAGCGAAGGATTTACCGACGAAACATAATTCAGCATATTATTCATTCCGCTGAAATTCACAATCTCGGTTGCGCCTACAGAAAAATCGCGCCAATTAATGAAAGCATTGCCCCTTCCGACAATATTCATTACGTTTTCTTTTGAAACAATGCTGTCGATATTTTCTCTGTGCGGTATCACAGGTTCAGCGGGCAGAGCTTTTAAGGTGTTTTGATTTATAAACATACTTCCTACAAAGGCAACGCCGCCCAAGAGTAATTTACACAAAGTTTTATATTTTTTTTTCAATATTTTTCTTCTCATAAAAAAACGCCGCTTTTCTCCATTTTATGACAGAGATTAAAGCGACTTCCCTCCATTCCTTTATTAAAATTAACTCTCAGGCAAAATGCCCTGTATTTAAAATCAGAAAATTTTTCCTACCATAAACCAAAAACGGTGTTTTTTATCATCAGATGCTACTTGAAGATTATTACCAATTTTTCTGGCGTAATCCAGTTTAACAAAATAATCATTGGGTTTAACGTAATTAGCTTCAATGCCCCATGATCTGATTGTTTGAATATCATGATCAACTTTGTAACCTGAGCCGCCTATGTCTAAAAAAGCACTCAATGACAAGCCGGATATATCTGTATGCCAAATTAATTCAGTTTTGGTCAAGTAACCTTCATCACCTGTACAATCTCCGTCGGCATAACCGCGAACACCCGTTGCACCGCCGATTTGCATTTGCTCAGAAGAATTCAAGCCCTTACTTGCATTTTGAAAAGTAATGTTGGTATGAAATTCACAAGCTTTTGAAAGCAGTTTTCTGTAGTCAAGAACAAGTTGCGATTTAAAAAAGTGCCCTTCACTTCCCGTAAGTTCCGCCAAATTACGCGCACTGTCTGTTCTTGGGGAATTATAACCGCCGTAGATTGTGAAAGAATAATTGAATAAGTCATTAAACAGCGAACGATTGTAACCGCTGATTCCTAAGGATGCCGTATGCACATAATTTTCATTTGCATTATGTGTAGGGAACATATCGGGAAAAAGTTCAGCGATAACACCGTAACTTGAAAAATCATAGTCAGCAGAATTGGTAACTTTTCGGAACTTATAGCCGTAATTCCAAGTAAAGCCGTCGTGAATAGTTTTCCAAACAGGCGTCGTCCCGTGAATTTGAAAATCCATAGAATGCCCGCCGGAGTCTTGGATAATACTTGACGCTAAACCGTGTTGATGATAAGTTGTACGTCCGAAAGAAACTCCCAAACGCGATGTAGTTTTTCTGTCAGTTATCCAGCTGTAATCCACAACGTAATTGTCCAAATTTTTATCAAAAAATTGTCCAAGAGCAGCTTTTTGACTTGAAAGTAAACCGCTGACTTCCAAGCGACTTCCTCGATTGTCAATATTATAAATATCATAAATCAAACCGGTGCGGTATCTTCCGGAATATTTACTCCCATAATTCTCCAAATACAAAATACCGCGTTTAGTCTCATCATCAACCACGTTGATATTGAGATTTATTCTTCGCGTCGAAGTGTCGGGTATTAATGCGCCTCTTGCACGAATGCCGCCAATTTCATTGATAAGGTACAAAACATTTTCGATTTTATCATTTTCAACCATATGGTCTTGACTGATATTTTCTCCAACTTTTTGCAAAATATCATCAGCAATTCGACTTTCATTGTTAAAAATGACTTTTCCGAAATTCGGCGACATAATTTTAATTTTTACAGTGCCGTCGGTTGAATCTTGTTCGGGAATGTATGCAACCGCCGCAAGCCAGCCTTTATCCCGACAAAAAATTTTAATATGCGAGGCGATTATTCTGAGGATGTCAATATTAACTTTTTTATTAATGTAAGGATCAATTATGTGTTGGACACTTTCTTGGTTAATATCATCTATATCAGAATCGATAATTATTCCCTTCAACTTAAAAGTTTCTTTGGGAATTTTTTCAACTTCCGGATTATCATTTTCCTCTTCTTTAATTTCAACATTCTCAATAACTTTTTCGTCATTTTCTTTTGAGGCTTGCCGCGCAGCTTCGCGTGAAATGTCGGCGGTATTCACATCCTCCGCATTAACCGTACCTATGAGGAAACAATACACCGCAGAAAAAATAATTGCGCTTTTACTAAATTTATGTTTCAATATGCCACTTCCTTAACTGAGTCCCAAAAAATTTAACTCAAATTTGACAATGATTTACTTTTGAGATAATTTCCGATTTGAAGGCTGTACATCATTGACATGTTGAAAAGAAATGCCGCCATTGCTGCATTTTCGTTACTTCCATATTCCTCAAATTCTTTGCGAATTACATCATCCAACAATGCCGCATCAAAATTTTTGTAAATCTTGAGTAATCTGCTAAAAACGTCTTGAGTAATTGCATCAAGTGCAAGATATTTTATTTCAGGGTGTTGCTTGTAAAATTCCAGATTGCTCAAAAATTTATCGCACAATGAAAAACCATTTGCAAATGAACGAACCCATCTTCTGACATGATCTAAAACGGTCATTTTTAAGCGCAAAACTGATCCCGGACGATAACGATAAATATTTACGGGATCAGGAAACAATAAAATATTTTTTGCACAAGAAAGGCAGAAAATCGTAAAAACTAAATCCTCATTATTCAGCATTACAGGACATTTAATATTATTTTCAATCATAAAATCACGTCGAATTAATTTTGACCAAGCAGTCCAAACATACCTTTGAGCGTGAAAATTTTTAATTCTTTCACCTATATTTTCTGTTTCTAAAGTCGGAACCGTTACATATCCGTCAGGATTGAAACGTTTTACTTGCAACTGTGCGCCTTGTAAATGCTCTGTATCAGAAGTATAAAAATTTTCACACTGTACTATATCAGCGTTAAATTTTTCAGCCGCGTTATAAAGTTGTTCCAAAGCTGTTTTTATAATCAAGTCGTCACTGTCCATAAAAAATAAATATTTCCCTGTCGCATAATTCATTCCGGTATTTCGCGGTACTGCACAGCCGCCTGAATTTTTCTCTGATTCGATAAGTTGTAATCTACCGCCGAATTTGGAGAAATATTTTTTCACAACTTCTCGGCTATTGTCAGTTGAACAATCATCCGCCACTATTACTTCAAAATCTTGAAATGTTTGACAAAGCAAACTATCCAAACATTCTCCAACATAATTTTCGACGTTATACATTGGAATTACTATAGAAATTTGAGGTACTTTTTTTTCTGCCATAAAAATTTTACTCCGTTAATGAAAAATTATAAATCTTTTATGACGACTGTCTGGCTTTTTCACATCTGTCATAAAGGTCTTGCGTATAAGGATTTAAAATATTTTTATGAGTTGAATCGTCAATAAAAAATTCGGGATTCAAATCACCATAAAATTTTTCGCCTTTAACTATATAGTACAACATTTCGGCAACACGATTCGGAATAAGATTCTTACCGACCGGCTGAAATGGTTCCAGATATTGCCCGTTAAATTCCGCAATCACAGGGTCTATTTCAAAGGGACTAATATTGCTGTCAACGGTATCTCGCATTACAAATCTTGCCCTCCGTGAATCGTCATTTTTATCACCTTTATAAAAAACAGCAAATTCATACATCCCATAAAATTTACAAGTTATGATAAATCTGCCGTCTTTCAAAGTTCCATACTTGATTGTTTTGTAATCCAAATAATGAGTTTTTTTATTCGGAAAAATCGGTGAGCCGTATCCTGCAAAAATAATTTTTGATTGACCATTCAAAAACCAATCTTGCGGTTCCACAGCATCTGAAAAAATATGCGGAGCAATTTCTACAATTTTTGCTTCAGCCGAAGAAAAAATCAAAAGTCCTAAAAAAACAATCGGAAAAATTATTTTATACAGCTTTTCTGAAAAAAGTTTCATTAAAAAATTTTTAGTCATCATTTTAAGCGGCGCAAAAACTCCCTTTTTACCTTGAGAGAAACGCCTTACCTCCTTTTCAAAACTTTTTCAGTTTATGACTTTTAATTTTTTAAACGCTAAAATAAATTGTAATTTTTTATTTTCACTTACATTATAATTTAGCATTTAATTGCTTGTTTGTCAAAATTTATAGCATAAAAAAAAGCACGCTCCCTTGCGTACCTTTTCTTAATTCTTAAATAAAAAAGATAGAGTGCCTGTCGATAATACCGGCACTCTTTTATGAATATTTAATTTCATTGTTACACCGAGTTAAAATAATTTCTTGAAAGTCAAGACGTTTCGCCCGTCTTTGTATTCGTAGGTTATCGCGTCAACATTTTTTTTAACAAGAAAAATTCCAAGCCCGCCAATTTCTCGCTCCTCGACGCCAAGACTTGTATCAGGGTCTTTTTGCTCCAAAGGATTGTAGGGTATGCCCGAATCAATGAAGGTTACGTTAATTGCGCGTGGATTATCCTCAAAACTTTTGCAGACGATACAATTTCCGACGTTGGGCTTGTAGGCGTAACTGGCAACGTTTACAAAAAGTTCCTCAATAACCAATTCCAACTGCATTAAAATTTTGGGCTTACAATCCATTTCCTCAAGCGGCGCAATAATAAATTCCGTCACAATCGGCAAATTTTCTACCGTCGCTTCGATTTTAAGCTGTTCCATAAACGCTCCACTACTCAATATTCATAAGATCGGAAAAGCCCGTCATTTCCAGAACTTCCATAACGCTATCATTTACGTTGCGAATTTTCATAGTTCCCTGCTTATTCATACGTTTTTGCGCGGTCAAAAGGGCACGCAATCCTGCCGACGCAATGTATTTTAAGTCTTTAAAATCGAAAATCAATTCCGTTACGCCGCTAAGCGAAGAATTAATCTCATTGGTAAGTGTCTGCGCATTGGACGCATCAAGCCTTCCCAAAATATTCATTGTCAACGTTGTACCAACCAATTCTTTTTTAATTTCCACAATAAAACCTCCTAATCTAATTAAGAATTGGAAATAAAACATCATTCTTAATTCTTAACTCTTAATTCTTAATTTTTATTGAATTTTACGCGCAATCATCACGTCCATACAATGACGATGCGGCGTATTTGAAATCTCACAATCATAATAAACTTCCTGCATCATCTCAAATTTCCAATCACGCCCATAATAAGTAAAAAGTTCTGCTGATTTATAAAAATGCTCATAATCCTTCCAATCAGGTGCTTTATCGATAAAACTTTTTTCAACGAAAACATTAATTGCATTTAATCCGCCAACTTTAGTATGGTCTTGGAGCATTTTAAAAATACCTGCCCGATCTTCCGGCTTAACGTATTGAGTTACACCGCTTGCGTAGATTATATCAAATTCTTTTTCTATTTGGTAAGTCATTAAATCTGCGCAGAAAAAATTTACATCGACGCCAATTTCTTCAGCAAGTTTTCTGCCTTCCTCCAAATTAGAATCATTAACATCAAAGGCAGAAACAATGTAGCCGTTACGCGCAAAAAATACTGCCGCTTGACCGATGCCGCAACCGATTTCCAAAACATTTTTCTGCCCAATCGGCGGAACAAGCCCCAAAACTTCACGCGCCATTTTACTGGTAACAAAGTTCCAATTCAAGTTATGAGATTTGCTTTTTTCTTCGTATTGCGTGATTTTGAGATTTTCAGCCTTGTAACCGAAAAGCGCATCAACAGTTATTCCGAAAAATGCCGCGAGTCTGGGCAACATATCAACATCAGGACGGCTTTGCCCATTTTCCCAACGCGACACTGATTGCGGAGTAATGCCTAATTTTGACGCGAGTGCTTCCTGTGTTATACCGAGTGCTTTACGTGATTCGTGAATCCTGTTTGCTAAAATCCCTACAAATTTATTGGTTTCTTTCAATGCAATCTCTCCTTTTGAAAAATGGATTTAGACATTTACTTTAATTACGCATTACAAATTATCTTCCAATTTTAAAATGATGTCACGTAATTCGGCGGCGCGTTCAAACTCCAATGTGCGTGACGCTTCTTTCATCTGCGCGGTTAAACTTTTTACCAAATTTCGCCGTTGAGTTACAGTTAATTTTTTTAAAAGTTCGTTTACAGATTTTGATTTAGTTTTTTCAGTTTTTTTCAACGGCAATTCGATTAATGGCGCAATCGGCTTTTCAATCGTGCGCGGAATAATTTTATTTTTAATGTTGTAGGCTTTTTGAATTTTCCTCCTTCGTTCCGTTTCGTCAATAGCCCGCCGCATTGAGTCCGTAACTTTTTCGGCGTAAAGAATAACTTTCCCGTGAATATTTCTAGCCGCCCGCCCGATCGTCTGTATCAGCGACGTTTCCGAGCGTAAAAATCCCTCCTTATCTGCGTCCAATATCGCGATTAATGAAACTTCCGGCAAGTCTAACCCTTCGCGCAAAAGATTTATTCCGACAAGTACGTCAAATTTTCCGGCTCTCAAATCGTGAATAATTTCTGCGCGTTCAATCGTGACAATGTCAGAATGTAGATATTTTACACCAATTCCCGCGCCTTGCAAGTAGTCAGTTAATTCTTCTGCAAATTTTTTTGTCAACGTCGTAATCAACACGCGTTCACGTAACTTTATACGCGAATGAATTTCAGATATTAAATCGTCAATTTGATTTTCCAGCGGACGCACTTCAACTTCAGGGTCAAGCAATCCCGTTGGTCTGATAATTTGTTCGACGACTTGTCCCGCATTTTGAAATTCGTATTCGGCGGGCGTTGCCGACACATAAATTAATTGCCCGACTTTTTCGTTAAACTCATCGAACGTCAGCGGGCGATTATCCAACGCGCTCGGAAGTCTGAAACCGTTTTCAATCAGTGAAGTTTTTCTTGAGCGGTCTCCTGCATACATTGCGCGAATTTGCGGTAAAGTTACGTGCGATTCATCAATCACCGTCAAAAATTTTTTAGGAAAGTAATCAATCAAAGTATATGGAGGCTCGCCTTCATTGCGCCCCGTCAAGTGCCGTGAATAATTTTCAATACCTGAACAGTAACCCATTTCAGAAATATTTTCCAAGTCAAAATTCGTGCGCTGTTCAATGCGTTGTGCCTCAATCAATTTATTTTTCGCATTAAAATAATCAACCTGCGCGGAAAGTTCAGCACGAATATTTTTTTCTGCGCGTTCCATATCCTCAACGTCAGCAACGTAATGAGACGCGGGGAATATAAAAATTTCTTCACGAACTCCAATAACCTTACCAGTCAAAATTTCAAACTCGGTTAATCTGTCAACTTCATCGCCAAAAAGTTCAATGCGAATCGCCCGCCCGTTGTAACCTGCAGGCGTAACCTCTATAACGTCGCCGCGTACACGAAATTTGCCGCGCTCAATGATAATATCATTTCTTTCATAGCGAATCGCCACAAGTCGGCTTAAAATTTCTTCGCGCAAAATAATTTGCCCCTTATACAGATGAAGGAGCATTTTAGAATAATTTTCCGGCGAACCCAAGCCGTAAATGCAGGACACACTCGCAACTATAATCACGTCATTGCGTTCAAACAAAGCACAAGTCGCACTGTGGCGCATTTGGTCAATCTCATCATTAATCGACGCGTCTTTTTCAATGTAAGTATCGGTTGCGGGCAGGTACGCTTCCGGCTGATAATAATCGTAATAGCTGACGAAGTAGCCGACATAATTATTTGGGAAAAAATTTTTAAACTCGGCGGCAAGTTGCGCGGCTAAAGTTTTGTTATGCGCAATAACCAAAGTCGGCAGTTGAACTTTCTCAATAACTTTTGCAACGGTGTAAGTTTTGCCCGTCCCCGTCGCTCCCAATAAAATCTGCGCGGCTAATCCATCGTCAATACCTTCAGCAAGTTTTTCAATAGCCTGCGGTTGATCGCCCGTCGGTTCAAAAGGCGCGATAACTTTAAATTTTTTATCAATCATTATTCAATCCTTAAAATATTTTTCAATCGTCGGCAAAGATATATTCCGATTAAAATTACTCCGACTTCAAAAAATGTTCGCATCATCCAAGTGTATGCTATATATTTTGGTTCAACTTTTAAATTCAATAGCGAGTTTAGGTCTATGTTGCCAAATATCGTATCAACGTCTGCAAGAGAAATCAGCCAAAGAAATACTCCGAAAGTCATAAACAGCGACGCGCCAAACGGTATTAAAAAATTTTTTGACTCAATCATTAAGTAGACACAAAATATTGAAGGTAAAATTAAAATATAAAAGTCATTGTAGAAAGAGTAGCACCAAAACGTTTCCGCTATACACGCAGGGACAAATTTAAATGCACAAATTTTACAATCTCCAAAAAATTTGTGTCCGATAACTACATAGATTATTCCTGCCAACATACTCAGCCACATTGCCAAATTATAATCCGATGCCGTGAACAATGTAAATATTCCACAGTAATTTTTGGAGCCGCCTATGTCCACCGCTAAAAATTCCGTCAACAAAATTATCGTACTTGTATTTGTTATAAAGGATACTATTAACCACGCCGCTATGTCAATCGCCGCCGCTATGAAAAGCATTTTGAATTGCCGCATAAGCAACAGCGTTAAGCAGAATATCAATGCCATTTGCGGCTTTACCATTGCAAACGCTAAAAATATTCCCGCCAACTTCGGATAATTCTCTTGCAATAAACAAATCATAATCAGCAGAGCGCAAACTATACTGCTTGCGTTGCCTGTGTTAAGCAACGGTATCAACTGCGCGAATGAAAATATTGCAAGAAAGCTCGAAGTCCACGCCAACTTTCGCGAAAAGTTTTTGAAATAATTAAAAATAATTATCGCCGTCGCCAACATAAGAATTACGTTGACAATTATAAAATAAATTTCTGCCGGTTCAAATGTAAAATTCATCTCACGATAAACTTTAAGATCAGAGCCGAGTGATACTGACGTAGCTGGTATGAATGCCGCCGTTTTCATTGCCAAAAATCCCGGATAAAATAAATTGCCGAGCAATAATCCCCAAGGCGTTGTTCCCCAATATTTAGGAATTATTCCTAACTCTTCGATTGCAGGAACTTCTGCGCCGATTAATGGATAAGGATCAACTCCGCGCAGAGCGTATGCGCATAATTTCCATTGTCCTAAAAAATCTTGGTAAGCTGACGTACTGCAGGCAAGGTAAATTTCACAAGCCAAAATGTTCAACCCGACCAATGCGATTATTGCAATATTAATTTTTCTGTCGCCCGTTATTATCAGTCCTCATCAAAATTTTTATAAATTCTTTTACGTCGCAATAATCCACATCGGCATTTTTCGCACAAGCTCCGTCTCTGTCGTCGCGGTCTCCTACATACAAAATTTCTGCGCGATTGAGTTTTAAAAACTTTATGATATTGTTCAAACCCTGCGGATTAGGTTTCATACATTTTATTAAATCGTCGTCGCTCCAAAAATAAAAATTCGGCACAAAGTCCAACGCTTTAATTTTTTCGGCAACGGGATTGTCAGAGTAAATCACAATAATTTTACCTTCAGCTTGAAATTTTTTTATCGCCGTGATTAATTTTTCACGCTGAAATTTTTTTATCAAAAATTTTGGCTTTTCAATCGTCCACAAATTGATAATGTTCCAAATTTCCTTCGTGCTGACTTTGTAGCGTTCACTCAAATTTTTTAGTTGCAGTTCGTGACAATTTTCAGCTTCTGCGGCAAATAATTTTTCACGCAATCGCCTGTACTCTCTCAAAATAAAAATTTCTTTCCACCTTAGCGGACGCGGCGCATAATAAATTATCAGCCATATTGCCATAAAAATTCTCACGGGCAAATTATTAAATAAAGTTCCGTCAAAGTCCAACACCCACGCCTTATAACTATAAAAATTTTTCATAAGGTTATCAAGTTTATATCCGCAAAAATTTTAAGTTGAGGTATGTCCACAAACATTAACGCCGTAAAAATTACCGCTACCAGTAAGCAGTAAGTCATCAACCATTTTTCGCGATATAATTTTTCAGGTTTCTGTACTGCCGAATCTTTTGCATACGACAGCCAAAAATAATAGCAAAACAGCCCTATCAAAAAAGGCATTAACAATACTAATTCTATTCTATATTTAATCAAAAATATTCCCGTAAAAAATACTGAACACATTGCGTAGAAAAATGCACTCGTCAATAAAGATTTTTCCGAATAACTTTTGAAAGATTTTCTGTAATTGCCCGCAATAATCGGGTCGCCAATCATACGGTATTCGGCATAACGTTTTATCGCCATTAAAAACGCGCCAAGCATCCAATATCCTATCACAATACTAATCGGCGGCAGAACAGGATTTTCCGTCGCGTCGAATACGATAAACCAGCCTAACAGCAAGCGAATCATATTGTTAATTGATTCTGTCAACACGTCGAGGATAAAAATATCTTTTGTGCGAAACGGCTTGACGTTATAAAAAATTCCCATAATCCAAAGCCAAATTAACATCAGCAAGAAATAAAAATTTATCTGCTGACCGATAAAAAATCCCGCGCAGGTTAAAATCCCCCACAAAACCCATACAACGCTGCCTTTTACGTCTTCAGTTACGACACTGCGATTTTTTTTCGTCGGGTGAAATTTATCAAATTCCGCGTCAAGCCATTCATTGATAACGTAATTTGCGGAGGCAATTAAACTTACCGCGATGAAAGCCGTCAAACAAGAAATAATCTGCGCGGAGTTTAATTCGTTGCCAGTCAAAATGTGTGCAAATAAAAATCCCGGAAATATGAAAAATTGCTTAATCCAATGGTCGGGGCGCATTATGCGAATATATTTGTACAAAAGTTAAATTTCCTTCGCCGTCAGCATTGCCTCAACTTTCAAGTCCGGCGTTTCATTAAGATTTATAATTTCACCTTTCAAAGTTTTTACAATCGGCTGATCCGTTACGCGCTTTTCATCAATCTCAATAATTTTCGCCCGCTTGCCGTTAGTTAAGCCGACCCAACAACCGTTGAAAGAGTGCCGCAACCTAAACATAAGAATTAAGCCAAATTTTTTATCAAGTTTACCGCGCGAAATGTCTTGAAACAAAACTTGAAAAATATCAAACGGAGAATTTCTTCTTGCGTAGGAGCGATTAGCCGCCATTGCATCGTAAATATCCAAAATCGCGATAATCTTTCCAAAATCGCTGATGTCATCTCCGCGCAGTCGATTGGGATAACCTGAACCGTCGCAACGCTCATGATGTTGCAAAACTCCCAACAAAACGTCACGGAAAATTTTAAGCGGAGAAATTTTTAAAATATCATAGCCGTAATCAACATGCCGCTTAACTTTGTCCATTTCCTCCGGATCAAGCCTTCCCTTTTTGTTAAGAATTTCCGGCGGAACTTTCATTTTGCCAATTTCGCTCAATAATCCCGCCAAAACAATTTCGCGCTTAGGCTTATTCTGATAGTGTAACCAACGCGCCATAAGTCCCGCCAAAATTCCAACATTCGTTGCATGATGGATAACGTAATCGCCGTCGCGCGTCATATTGTGAATTTGCGTGACTGCCGTCGATACGTCGCACAGTAAATTAATATTGTCAGGATTTAAAACCGCGTCAAGATTTCTGATATTTATTCCGTCTCCTCGCGCCGCTTGATAATAAACATTTTGCATAAGTTCATAAGTCCGCTTGTAATGATCCAGATATTCCGAATCCAACATAAATTCATCAAGGCTGACTTCTTCTTCCTCTTCGTCCTCATCTTCATCAATGTAGACCGAAAAAATATTTTTACTCCTCAATTCGTTAATCTTGTCCGCATCTAATACGGTATTTTGTTTCAAAACTATTTTGCCGTCTAAATCTAAAACGTCGCGCCCAATTTTCATGCCAGAACGCAAAAGATCAACGTCATATGATCTTAACACAAAATCACCACCTTTTTTAGATTTTCAGATAACTTTATTATTATCCAAAGCGTTAAAAGTTCCTGCCGAATACGGTAACAAAAAATTTTTTCAATCGGTAAAAATTCGACGCTTAAGCATCATAAAAAATATTTCCAATGAAGAGCTTTTTATAATGTCAATCTCCGTTCCTTCAGGATATTTTTCATAAAGTTTAATTTCTTCGCCGTCAAGTTTTATCGTCAAATTTGTTCCGACTCCCGTCCTCAACGAAAGATTTTTTATCGGGCGGTTCATATCGTCCATTATAAAATATCCGTCCTCTTCGCGAAAAACTCCGTCGCTTTCCATAAATGGCAATCCAACTCCGTGAGATTTATATTTCGTCCTGAGTAAAATAAATTTTTCGCCGTCAAAATTTAATTCCTCAATCACCGGCGTTTTTTGTACCGAATGCGTAAAATTTATTTCCAACGGCAAATTTTCTTTAATCCGCGCAGAAGTCACAACGACGTAATTTTTATTCATTTCCGCCAATACATAAATTTCACTCCTGCCAGTCGCCAGCAAAAAAATTATTATTATCATCAAATATAAAAATTTGTTCACCATAAAAGCCACTCCGTAAAAATTTTCTGCTATAATATCACAAAAATTTTTTGCGGGGAATTTTTTATGGAAATTTTTAAAGTTGAAGGTTTTATTCTTAACACTACTGATTTTGGCGACGCTAACCGCGTTGTTACCATTTACACGAAAGATTTTGGAAAAATTGAAGTTAATGCTTACGGTTGCAGACGTGCTAAAAATTTTCTTTCCGGCGTGATTCAAATGTTTAATAAAATCTGCGCGGAAATTAAAAAAGGTTCGCAAGTTGATTCGATTCGCGACGCTGATATTTTAGAATTTTATCCGAATTTGACTGCCGACATTGAAAGGCTGAGTTACGCCTCAATTTTTTTTGAAATTGTTAATAAAATGATTTTGCCGAAAATTGCTGACGTGAGGATTTATAATTTGTTGGAAAATTTTTTGCCCGTCATAAATAAAAAAAATCCGCAAATTGCCGCGTTGATTGCCATTGCTCAATTTATGGAATTTACCGGCTTTCAATTGAATTTTAAAAATTGCGTGCGTTGCGGAAAAATTATTGATGATGATGCGTCTTTGAATTTGACTGAAGGCGGCGCAATTTGTGAAAGTTGCAGTCACGGAGCAATTATCGGCTTTAATTATCAAAAAAATTTGCGATTGACTTTTGAAAAATTTTTAAATTTTGATTTGAAGTCCGAAAATCAAATTAATTTCAGTAAAAATCAAATTTACTCGGCAGAAAAAATTTTCTTTCAATATGTGCAAAATATTTTGGGGCAGGAATTAAAATCAATAAAATTTTTGCGACAAATACAAGGTTGATAAAATTCCGCATATAGGTTAAAATTTTAAAGAAAAAATTTTTGGAGGGGATTATTTGATACATATCGTTATTGATTTGGAAATGAATCCGATTAGCCGCAGTCTAAAAAATATTCGGCAATTTTTGCTCGACGAAGTTATAGAATTTGGCGCGGTGAAATTGGACAAAAATTATCAGCCGATTGATGAATTTCAATGCTACGTTAAGCCGAAATTTTGCGAAATTAACAAGCACATTACAAAATTGACCGGCATAACCAACGAACTTGTTGCCGACAAAAAAAGTTTTGCGGTGGAATTTAAAAATTTTTTTGATTGGATAGGTACTTGGGATATGACGCTTTATTCTTGGAGCCCTTCCGATATTAATCAGCTGAAAGCGGAATGTGCGTATAAAATTCCTGATTTTGACGCGGAAAGAATGGCGCGGCAGTGGATTGATATTCAAAAAGAATTTGACGATAAAATTGGTTTGCAAACAAATCTTGCATTAAAACATGCGGTCGGAGCGATGAATCGAGATTTTAAAGGAACTGCTCACACTGCACTTGCTGATGCGGAAAATACGGCGGCAATTTTAACTTTAATGCAAGACGACGAGGCTTTTCAAAAAACTATGCAACCTGTTATAGATTTGTTAAAACCGAAAGAATTATCAAATTCTATCGGAGATTTATTCCCTGAACTTGCAAATTTTAAATTCGATTGAAAATTTTTTACAAAGCCGCTTTTGCGGTTTATTTTTTTTAGGAGGAATTTTTATGTTACACCCAAAAATTTCAAATATTTCTGCTACAAAACATATTCTTAAAACTTTTAACCTTCGCGCCTCAAAAAAATTGGGACAAAATTTTTTAATTGATTCGGAAGTTGTAGAAAAAATTGTAAATGCCGCAGAAATTTCCGAAGGCGAAGAAATTTTAGAAATCGGACCGGGAATTGGAACTTTAACGCAAGGATTATTGGAAGCCGGCGCAAATGTTACGGCTGTCGAATTAGATAAAAAATTACCCGCCGTTTTGTCTCAAACGCTTGCGGGTTACGAAAATTTTAATTTAATTCAAGGAGATATTTTAAAAATAAATATTTCTGAATTTATGCCGAAAAATTTTAAAGTCGTCGCAAATTTGCCGTATTACATCACGACGCAAATTTTATTAAATTTAATCGAAAAAAATTTGCCGATAACAAAAATTGTTACAATGGTGCAAAAAGAAGTTGCCGAGCGTATGATTTCCGCGCCAAATTCTAAAATTTACGGCGCAATGTCCGTTGCCGTTCAATTCCGCGCAGATGTAAAAATTTTTTTCGATGTGCCGCCCGAAAGTTTTTTGCCGCGTCCTGAAGTTACAAGTTCTGTCGTAGTTTGCGACATTCATGAGCCGAAATTTCAAGTCGATGAAAATTTTTTTAAAAAAGTTGTTCGCTCCGCCTTCGCTCAACGTCGTAAAACTTTAATAAATTCTTTAGTCGGAAACGGTTTTAATCGCGATTCTGTGATAAATGCTTTAAATTCTGCTGAAATTTCTCCTGAACGTCGCGCTGAAACTTTATCGATTGAAGATTTTGCTAAACTCTCAAACTTTCTGCGCTAAATTTTAAACGTAATCATATCGTCTAAATTTATTTCCGATAAATCACAAATTTTTCCGCGAAAACTTATTTTAATTTGATAAAACTCAAGACATTTTTTTATGTAAGAAATAAATTCTTTCGACCGTCTTTTATATCCATATTCTGAAAGCAATGTTCGCAATTTCATTCGCGAATATTTTTTTTCGCTAAAATACAAAATTTTTACGCGCAAAGTTTTGAAAAATAAATCAATATTAAAATTATCCGTTATAAAATTTTCTGCTTTTAAAAATTTAAAATCACTCTGTATAGCAGGAAATTCTTTGTCGAAAATCACTTTATCATAAAGATAATCCGACCAATAACGCACATCAATAAACCATTGTCGATAATTTTTTTGATATTTCTTCAACAAAAATTTATTGTCTTCCTGCCATAAATTACGAATCAATTTCGCTGAAAATTTATCCGTCAAATCAAAATTATTTACTATGCAAGCGACATCAAACGCCGTATAAAAAAGTTCGTTCATATTTTGTCACCTTTTTTTGCATTACACGAGCGACATAAAATTTGCAAATTTTCAGATTCACTTAAGCCGCCATTATTCAACGCCTTAATGTGGTCAACTTGCAAAAATCTTTTATTCGGAAAAATTTTACCGCAATTCATACATTTATATCCATTTGCAACTTTAGCCTTTTGAAATGCTCCTTCACGCAAATTTTTTTCAAATTCAGGATTGATTTTTGCAATTTCGCTGAGTGGTAATTCTTCCAACTTTTTCTTGCCGTAAATTACATTTTCTTGATTCTGCTGATAATATTCCTGATTTTCTAACTTAAATAATTCACTTTCAACTATACGCGAAAAATAAATTTTTTTACCGAAAAATAATCTCAAAATATTTTCATCGCCATTGTTCCAAAGTTCATCAAGATAATCATTTTTTTCACTGCGACGCATATCTTTATTTACAATTTCTTCTGCAATTTTCTCAACATCAAGCTTGCTTTTGTCAATATGTTCAAATGTATAGAAATTAGGACACTCACTTTTCTGCGCAAAATATTTCAAAATGTGTAAAATATCGCGTTCATCATACGGCGGAATCATTTCATCAATAAAAAATTTTTCTTCGCAAGTTTTAACCAATTTATTCAAAATTTCTTCCGGCAAATATTCTTCGTCTGAATCTAAATTTTCAAATAAACTCGGCAACTCATGCATAAATTTTTCATAAGAATTTTTTGTGCTGTCATAAACCATAACTTGATATGAAAAATCTATTCCGTCTTCGTTAATATATTGAAAAGCATACATTCCAATAGGAATACGTTGACTGAACGGCACTTCTTCCAACTTTGTAGTGTCAATATTGTTGCTTAAAATTGACGCAAATTCTTCAATTTTTGCAATGGAAATTAACCGAATCATACGCTTTTGATATTCCGGCTCATTTTCATCAAAATCATTTGCGCCTGTAAAAAGTGTATCTGGATTTACCCACGCAATTTTTTCATTCCAATTATCAATAAATGAAACAATATAAGCTATCGCCGTACCTTTTGCCTCAGGACCTCGTAAAGCTCTGCCTACCATTTGCGTCATCAAAATTGTTGAAACAGTTGGTCGCGTCAAAAATACAGTTTTAGTCATCGGCAAATCAACGCCTTCAGTCAAAATATTTACGTTGACCAAAACTTTAACTTTTCCGCTACGATAATTTTCAATTTTTTTCTCATTATCTTCACGACTTAAAGTTACGCCTGTTCCTGAATCTTTTATATTTGAAACAACGTATTCTGCAGAAATTCCCGCATTATTAAAAATTTTTGTTAAAGCTATTGCGTGATTTATATTTACCGTAAAAACTATTGTTTGTCCGTATTCGTCAGCTTTTTTCTTGTAAGTTTGCACAATCAATTTATTTCTCGCGCTACTTTCGGCAATTTCTTTTGCAATATCATCAGGTAATTTGTCAAGTTGCTGAATACTTTCCAATGCCTTTAATCCTAATTCTTCACCATATTTTTCATCAGTGTAATAAGTTTCAAATTTTGGTGCAGAAAGTATTCGACGGTTAATCAATTCTTTTAAGCCGATTTGATAAACAATTCCAACGTCATTTTTTACAGATTTTCCGTCGCGAGTACCGTCAGTAAAAATTTTTGCAAGAAGTCCCTGTTCATTTTCAGCTGTACGAAAAGGCGTTGCCGTTAATCCGATTAATTTTAAATTTTTTACGCGATTTTTTACATATTCAATAACTTTTCTGTAAGTTTTTGCGGTTGAGTGATGAGCTTCATCAATTATAAGAAAAATTTCATTTTCGCCGTCAAGCCACGAGTTAAATTTTTCAAGATTTTCATTATTTTTATTTAATAATCGACCTAAACTATCTTTGCTGATGATTAAAAGATTGTCTGAAGGTTGAATATTACAAATTTTTTCGTGAGAAATTGTGCCTGAAATTATGCGATAATTGAAAGATGAAATATTAGGAATATCAGTCGAGTATGCAAAATTTTGAAAAGAATCAGCCGCCTGTTCCAAAAGTAATTGTCTATGAGCGAGCCATAAAATTTTTTTATTTTTGTCAATGGCATTTTTTAAAAGCCAATTCGACGCTGTATAAGTTTTTCCGCCGCCTGTAGGCAATACAATAAGAGTACTATAATTTGAAAAATTTTTATTTAAATTATCGAGAGCGATTATTGCATCTTGTTGATGATTTTGAAGTTTACGAGGATTTGATCCTTTTTTCGGCTTAACATTCACTGATGCCTTTGTTTCGACATAAATTTCACTCATAAAATTTCCTCCATAAAATTTTTTATTAATTTCAATGAAAAAATTTATTTTCCTGCAAAAAAAAAATCTCCACTAAGGAGAAAATTTTATTTGACATCATCTTTATATTTTTTTCTAATATTATCGCGAATATTTTTATCAAACTTATCATTATCAGAAATAAATTTAATGTAAGAAAAAATTTTAAAAATAAAATAAGTTATAATGATTAGTAATAAAATTTTAAAAAAATTAATAATTAAATCGAAATACAATGAATCACTTCCTAAAAAAAAATCAACAATGAAGTTGAAAAAAAATAATGTGTTTGAAATGCGATGGTAGAAAAAAATAATCCTAATTCTACCCCCCCCCCTTGTATATTTGTCAAGAAAAAATTAAAAAATCTCCGAAAAAATTTTCATCGGAGAATTTTTTTTGGATTGTTATAAAAAAATTTTAAATTTCGTCATCATCTGGTTTAATGCCACGTTCTTTTAAAATTTCTTTAATATTTTTCTTAGCAATTTTTTTTGGCTTATTATGAATTAATAAATCAATTCCCTGTAAAATCGCTTCAGTCTTAGTGATATTTTTTTTCTTAGCGATTTTATTAATTTTTTGCAATTCAAATTTGGTTAAACGCAAATCTAATCTTTCGGAGCGAGGAATTTTCGCTTTAGGTCGTCCAACTTTCAAGTATACCGCCACCTTTTTAAAATTTTTAAGTTTTTTCAATTATAATTTTTGTACGGATAAAAGTCAATGGAAAATATTTTTTGTACGGATTAAAATAAAAAAATAAGCCCGAAGGCTTGAGAAAATTTTTTTCAGATTGTTAATCAATGGAATTTTTACTCTGCTTGAAACGGTAAACTCCGCAACCAAATTTGCGCGGAGAAATTTTTTTAAGTTTTTCAAAATCTTTTTCGTAATCTTTGCCGTCAATCGCTGCTCGATAAATTTTTGTCGTCAAACCCGTAACTTCAGCAGAATAATCTTGCGCCTCAATCCTCAATGCCCCGGTTCCTAAAAATTTTTCCAAATACGGCAATAAACATAAATCTTTCGCAAAATATATGTGATTGTAACCAAATTGATCTACGCGCAATGAATGAATTTCGCCTGCAGAATCCTCAAACGCAAATTTTTTATCTAAAAGTTCAGTCGTCGCAAATTCTTCATAATTCGGATGATAAAATTTTATAAAATTATGTTCGCAAATCATTGACTCCGTTGAACCGTGAATAATAATTTCAATCGGCAAATTTGAATTTTCAACCACACTTTTAACTTGCGCAAAACTTAATTCAATCGACGCGGCAGCTTGAACAACGCCTTGATTTTTTAAAAATTCTGCGGCAATTTCATTAAAAAGATTGAAAGAAATATCTGCGTAAATCGGCAAATTAAAATTTTTTACCAAATTCAACGTCCCCAAATTACTTACAAGCACGCCATCAAAATTTATTTCTTTTAACAAAAGTTCGCGAATTTCATTCAAAACTTTATCGCGCGTAACTCGCGGCGTATTTAAAATAATTTTTACATTATTTTCGTGAGCAAATTTTATCGCATCTTTAAAATTTTTTATCGTAAAAGGTTTATTCGGTCTGAAAATTTCTCCGCCGATATAAATTTTATTAGCGCCGTTTTCAATCGCAGATTTTAAAGCGTCAAAAGTTGTAACTCTTACGTTCAAACTAGGTTTTTTTTCAAATTTTTTTATGGATTTTTCTTCAGAAAAAATTTTTTTAACTTCATCATCATCAAAATTTTTTTCAATAACTCCCGCGCTAAAAAATTTCGGCTCGCGTTTCCCGCTTAATCCAATATCTTTTTTTGTCGGCGGCGCAAATGCAAATGTTGTAGTAAAATTTCTCACGCGTTTTTCGTAAAAATTTTTCCAAAAATCTTCGTCAATTGAAAATCCCGTCGGATCTGCAAAATATTCATCAATAATTTTTCTGTAAGCCGAAGTAATTCTCGCAATAAATTCCGGCGGACGCATTCTTCCTTCAATTTTAAAAGAATTTACGCCCGCTTGAATCATTTCAGGAATATTTCTGAGCATACACATATCATTGAGCGCAGTTTTATGCGAAAAATCATCTAAAATTTTTTTCGTCGATTCTTCAATAAATTTCCATTCCCAACGACAAGGTTTAAAACAACGCCCGCGACTGCCGCTTTGACCAAAAATTACGCCCGAATGATTACATTGCCCGGAAATTGCTATGCACATATCGCCATGAACAAAATATTCAACTTCAATGCCGGTTTTTTCTTTAATCAGCGAAACATCTTTCAAACTCAATTCGCGACCTAAAACTATTCTTTTTACTCCAAAATTTTTTAAAAAATTTACGGCGGAAATATTATTAACATTCATCATAACCGACGCGTGAATCGGCAAATTTAATTTCATTTCATTAATCAGCTGAATTACGGCTAAATCTTGAACAATTAACGCATCGGGCTGAATTTTTTCAAGAAATTGCAAATAATTTTTCAGCGGCAAAATTTCTTCAGAACTGATTAAATTATTTAAAGTTACGTGAATTTTTTTTCCGCGTTCGTGAGCAAAATTTACGGCATTTTTTAATTCTTCGTCAGTCAAATTAAAATTATTTTTGTGGACGCGCATATTAAAATGTTTTCCGCCCAAATAAACCGCGTCGGCTCCGGAATTAATCGCGGCGGTAAAAGCGTCCCAAGTTCCCGCAGGAGCTAAAAGTTCCACAGAATTTTTATTCATCGACATAAAAATTTCTCCTTACTTAATTTTCACAAAAATTATAACACTGTCGATAAATGCTTGCAATATAACGCCGCCTGTGGTAAATTAATAAAAAATTTTAAAAAGGAGTTGATAAAATTGGAATTGACGCTTGAGGAAAATATTCAGCTTGAAAATATTTACGGGCGACAAAACAGCGGCACTGGATATAATCCGAATAAAATTGAAAAAGTTGAAAATTTGACTGAAGAAGAAAAAAAATTTTTTTCGCATAAAAATTTTATTTCGCCGTATTTTTCGGTGCAAACTCTGTACAAAATCAGCGGAGAAATTACGCCGATACGTTTTAATCGAGTAGTCCGCGATATGGTTAATGCTGATGAAATTTTCCGCACAAATTTTTGCGAAATTGGGAATAAAATTTTTAAAATAATTTTTGCCGAACGTCGCACACTTCCCGACGTTATTTATCGAACGCTCATTCAAACCGATCCTGAAGAAGTTGACGACACTTTAACAAAAATTATGGAAGCTGACAGGCGAATAAATTTTGATTTAAAACGCGGAAATTTAATCAGATTTTCGATTTTTAAGACAGGCGACAAAGAATTTGCGATACTTGTAACAATTTCTCAACTTATAGCGAATCATTTTAATTATAAAAATTTTTTTGCGGCGGCGTTGGAATTAATTCCGTATAAAAATGAAGAAAAAATTTTAATTTCGTCTCAACCTGAACAAATTGAAACGGCGATTCGAGAATATTGGGCGAAACTTTTGGAAGATTTACCGTCAATGTCAACTTTGCCGTATGTTAAGCCGTCGAATGCTCCGTATAATCCTAAAGCATTTCGCATAAAAATTCCGGCAGATATTTTGTCAGATTTACGCGAAAAATCTAAATCAAGTCGAGTAATGTTGATGACAATTTTGCAAAGTGCGTGGGGATTTTTTCTTCAATGTGTGCGCAAACTTAATGACGTGATTTTTTGTCAATTTAGCGAAAATGTGCGTAGTTATGAAAATTTTCCGCTGAATATTATTCCTGTTCGACAAAAAAGTTCCGGTTCAATGACGGTTGAGCAAATTATTACGCAACAATTTCGTCAACTTATGGTATCGCAACCTTACGGATTTTTTGATTGGGATATTTTGCAAGAAATTTTGAAAGGAAAAGCATTTGATCATTTTTTAAGTTTTGTAGATTTCAAAGGAACTCCGGACAAAACATATTCAGAAACATTTGCGACGACAGAAGGCGCGATTGTAACGAGTAATTCTTGGGATTCGCAAGGAATGAAATTGGGAGTATATTTTCAATATTCGACGACAAATTTATCGATAACTTTTTTGTACGATTCCAATAAATTTTTTAAAAATATTGGTGAACGATTTGCAAAAATTTATAAAATTGTTTTGCAACAAATTTTGGTACATTGGAACTCAAATTATTCAATTTTTTCAAAAAAACTTTTAGAAAAAATAAAATTTGAACTTGATACCGATAAAAATTTACCGATTGAAGATGAGAAAAAAATAATTTCAGATTTCATAATAAAAAATCCGATTTTGCAAGGCGGAAAAACGGGGACTGTAGCATTTTTTGCAGAAAGTGCACAAATTTTTACGAAATTTGAAGGCGACAGGATTTCCGGAGAAATTTTAGAAAAAAATTTAATTTTTGTAGTCGAAGGGAAATTTGCGCGAAGTTTGGACACGGGCGACGGTTGGTTTAAAGCGTTGGATATTATTTCAAAAGGCGGCTGGATTAATGAAAATATTTTGCTTGAAAGTCATCGGACAAAAATTTCAGCAGAAGTTTTGACGGAGCAGGCAAAAATTTTAGTAATACCGTTGGAAAAAGCAGAATCGCTTTTCCTGCAACATCCTGACGCGGCGAAGCCATTTTTTGAACATATTTTAAAACAAATGGAAAAATATCAATTATTATGGATTGAAAGCTGATGAAAAAAATAAATATTGGACACATAAATTTTTTAAATGTTTTGCCGTTAAATTATTATTATTCGATAAAAGGAGAAAAAAATTTTAAAATTACGAATGGAGTTCCGGCGATTATTAATGAAAAAATGAAAAATGGGTTTCTTGACGTAAGTTTAATGTCGTCAATCGAATATGCGCGACAAAATAAAAATTTGTTACTGATACCGAAAATTTGTGTACGTGCAGACAGTGAAGTTACGAGCATAATTTTGGTGACGAAAAAGCCGATTGAAGAGCTTGACGGCGAAAAATTATCAATAACAGCGAAATCAGCGACGGCGAATTGTTTATTGAAAATAATTTTTGCGGAAAGTTATAAAATAAAGCCGAATTATTTTGTAGAAAATTTGAGTGTAGAAAGTCCGATTCCTGAAAATTCGGTTGCGGCACTTTTTATTGGAGATGAAGCACTTTATTTACATTTAAATCGTGAAAAAAAATATTTTTATTATGATTTAGGATTTGAATGGAAAAAGTTGACGGGTCAGCAAATGGTTTACGCGGTATGGGCGGCTCGAAAAAATTTTGCAAAAAATAATCCGGAAGTTTTAAAAGATTCTTGTCAAAAAATTTATGAAGGATTAGAATATGGATTAAAAAATAAAAATTTGGCAATAAATTCTGTTTTAGGAAAAGTTCCGTTTAATTTTAAAAATTTAGATGAATATTTAGGCGGCGCGATAAAATGGGATTTAACGTCTGAAGGGATTGACGCGCTGAAAAAATTTTATGAACTTGCGAACAAAAATAAATTATTGGAAGAAATTCCGCAAATAGAAATGGCAGGTGTTTAAAATGGACATTCAGAAAATATTTTTTTCATTGGACGGGAGATTGAATCGCAAGCCGTATTTTTTCGGAAATTTAGCGATTGGATTAATTTCCTCAATATTTACATTTATAATGGACAGGTCGGACAGTACTTTAATTTCGATTTTAGGATTTATTGTAGGCTTGGCATTAATTTTCGCGGGAATATCTTTGGTAGTAAAAAGACTTCACGACTTAGACAAAGGCGGACTTTTGGCGTTAATTATGATAATTCCGATTGTAGATTTTTTCTTTGGATTGTACTTACTTTTTGCGAAAGGAACGGAGGGCGCGAATCGTTTTGGCGAAGACCCGCTTGCATAAAAAATTTTGCTTGCCGATAAAGAAATTTTGATTTAAAATATAAAAAATTTTTCGGAGGGATGATTATGGGGACGTTTGAAAGATTTCAAGACGCGCTGAAAAACGGCACTGTCACCCCCGAAGGCGGCGGGCAATTATCAGCGCAGTTGAAGTACGATTATTTAGCGGCAGTTCATACGATGGAACAACTTATGAATCTTGAAAAAGAATTTAAGGCACGCAAAGAACGCCGCGACCAACTTTTAGAAAAAATTTCCTCCAGTGCTAAAAAATCTTTACAAAAGATCGTTGACACTGAAGGCGTATTTACATTAAAGCAGATTGATGCGGCGATTACAGGGTTACAAGAATGTCGAAGCGAAATTTTGAAAATCGAACATTCCGAAAAGATTGACGGCAAACTTTCTAATATTATCAAAGACGGAGTTTCAGCCGGCAGGTAAACTTTAATCGACGACAAAATAAAAGACGCAACCTTAATTGGAAGCGTCTTTTTTAATATTTAAATTTTAGTCAAATTTGAGTTGAAGTAACGCGGATCGTCGGAAACTTCTTTTTCAATCCAATTTGGCAAGTCTACAAATTCATCGGCTGAATTTAATTCAACTTCCGCCAAGATTAAACCTTCGTGACGCCCGCTGAAAATATCAACTTCCCAAATTTTTCCTACGTATTCAACTTTATAGCGGACTTTCTTCAAAACATTCGGCGCACAAAGTTTTAGAAGTTCCTGCGCATCGTCAAGCGGTATTTCGTATTCAAATTCTTTTCTTACAATTCCGACGTTGGAACTTTTTATCGTGAGAAAGCCTTTACTGCCTTTGATTCTTATCCTTACAGTCCGCGCAGGTTCAACGCATAAATAGCCTTGTGAAATTTTTTCACCGCCAGTCAAAATCTGCGCCGGTAACTTTTCTGCATTGACTAAAAATTTTCTTTCAATCTCAAGTGCCATTGTCTCCCTCCGATTCAAGGCAAAAAAAATTTCGACGAAAAATTTTCCGCCGAAATAAATTCTGACATTAGCTTAAACGTCGATATTTTATCCGGAAATTTTAGAACATCATATTCACGAGATTACCGAGATTATTCGCGGCACTCATATTGATGTAAGCTCCGCTTGTATAGAACGACGCCGTAGAAAGTTCATTGCCAAACATACTTTGAGCACTGGGGAAGAGTTGACTGCGCTGACTGTTCGCTACATTTATATGCTGTTCCGCTTTGTCCGCCAAGCCCGTACCTCCAATAGTACTCGACACTCTATTCGGATTATCCACAATCGCTTGAGCAAGTTTTTCTTCATTAATCGACAAAGAACCATCATTGCCTACGTTAATGCCGATTTCCGCATAACTTTGCGCACGATATTGGGTATCTCCGAAAAGTTCCGCCATCCTCCCTACACGAGAAGATACGGCACTGTTATCTTGGAAAAACTCAAGGCTGCTGTTATAGTTGTCAACAAAATCTTGGACGGTCTTCAACGCAGACTGCATAATTTTGCTGTATTCCGTAGTAGTCTTCATATTACCGGCACTATCGTAAGTCTCCGTCTTTGTTATCGCGCCGTTACCAATAGACGTGATTCTGGAGCCTTCCGCAGTAATAGTCGTAACTGAACCGTCATCATTAGTTATTGTGCCGTTTGAACCGTTATTTGCAATAGTCATACCGAAATCGGTTTTAATAAATGGCGGTTGATTTTTATTTTCGGGTTCAGTCTTTTTAGCTGCTTCCGCCGCCTGCTCGATAACTTTTGCCGCCGCAGAAGTTCCTGTATTAACTTCAGCCGCTGTTTCACCGGACGCCTGCTCCTGCGCCACATTAGCTTTATCAGCCGCCTCCGTCGCCGCCTGTACAACTTTAGATGCCGCCGAAAATGCTTGCGTAACACTCTCAAAATCGAAATTCTTAACTGCTTTTGCCGATGTAGCCAAATTGTTCATTTGTCCATCAAATTCGTTATAAAATTCCGTTTTAGCTTCGTCGTAGCTGGACACAAGTGCCGCCGCATTAGCTCTGACTTCTTGCAGATTTGCGGCTTCCGAAGTCGCATTTCTCTGTGAAGAGCTATACGCATTCCACATATTTGAAATAGATTGCTGTGCAGCATTACGGTTAGTCGAGCCGGTATTAAAAAAGCTTGAAAAATTCCAACCCGAATTAACCATACTAGAAATCGTCATTGCCATCTTAGTTCACCCTTCCTTTGAAAAAAATTTTCTTACTGAAAAAACATCCTTGAATTTTTTTAGTTAATTTTACATAATTGATTCGATAATTGCAAGCTAAAAGTTAAATTTTTCGGATTAAAAATTTAAAAAATATTTTTAGCGTCAAGATTTTTAGCGGGGATATTTCATTGAAAATTCATTTAAAATTTTCTGCAAATTTAAAAGGAAATTTTTTTATAAGGTAGAATAGAAAGTTAAAATTGATTTTTGTTTTAGGCGGAAGGAGTTTTTTTATGGCAGTTAATACTTCAGGCTTTGGCGCGTATGATATTCGCGGGATTTATCCTGACAGCATTAATCAAGAGTTGGCATATCGCATCGGCAGAATTTTTCCTGAGCTTTTCGGCGCAAAAAAAGTTGCTATAGGTCATGACATTCGTCTTTCCGGTCCTACGATAAGTGATTCTCTTGCACGCGGTCTTACTGAGGCGGGTTGTGAAGTTTACGATATTGGGCAATGCGGCACGGAAATGATTTATTTTGCAACGGGCTTTCATGAATTCGACGGCGGTATTATGATTACCGCTTCGCATAATCCAAAAGATTATAACGGTATGAAGTTTGTCAAGAAAGGTTGCCATCCAATTTCAAGTGACACGGGACTTTTCGACATTAAAAAGGCGATTGAAGACGAAAGCCGCGATTGGTCGCACATAAAGGCTACCGGAACTATTCACAAAATTGACATTATGCCGGATTATATTAAGCGTCTGCTGTCGTATGTCGACGTAAATGTTTTCAAGCCGTTTAAAATCGTCATTAACACCGGCAACGGCGCGGCAGGTCCGATTATCAATGAACTTGAAAGATTTCTGCCCTTTGAGATTATCAAAGTTCATAACGATACCGACGGATTTTTCCCAAACGGCGTACCCAATCCTTTGTTGCATGACGCCCGCGCGGAAACGGCGGAGGCTGTAATTAAAAATGGTGCGGCTTGCGGAATTGCATTTGACGGCGACTTCGACAGGTGCTTTATGTTCGACGAAAAGGGCGGCTTTATCGAAGGTTATTACATGGTAGGCTTGCTTGCGGAAATTTTCCTTGAACATAATAAAGGCGAAAAAATTGTCTGTGAACCGCGTGCTATTTGGAATACGATTGACATTGTTGAAAATCTTGGCGGCATTCCTATCAAGTGTCGTTCGGGACATTCGTTTATGAAAGATAAGCTCCGCGCAGAAAATGCGATTTACGGCGGCGAAATGGCATCTCATCATTACTTCCGCGATTTTTATTATTGTGATAGCGGTATGATTACATGGCTAATGGTGCTTGAACTTCTCAGCGAGACCGGAAAAACTTTATCTCAAGTCGTAGGTGACAGGATAGCTAAATATCCTTGTTCCGGCGAAATTAATACGAAAGTTGAAAGCGTTGACGTTGTGAAAAAAATTATCGCCAAAGTTGAAGATTTATACGCGAAAGGCGGCACGGTTGATAAAACTGACGGGCTTAGCGTCGATTTTGAGAATTGGCGGTTTAATCTGCGCGGGTCGCAAACTGAACCGTATATCAGGCTTAACGTCGAATCACGCGGCGATAAACAATTAATGGAAGAAAAGCGCGACGAACTTTTAAAAATAATTCGTAGCTAATGGAGACACTGATTATTATTTTACTTTGTGCAGTCGGCATATTTATTTTCCTTAACCATAAAGAAAAAAAAGATATTGCGCGTTTAAAAGAAAAACTTCGTGAAGAAAATTTATTATCGCCGACAAAACGATTAGTTTCCGGATTTTCTGAAAAGTTTGTTTCCGTGAAATTTAGAGAAAGTGACACTCAAATTTACGACTACCTTATAGGCGATATTCACGATTTGAAAGTTAATGATCGCGTTGAAGTCCCTATTAACAGTAAATTTACAGATAAAAAAACAAAAATTGCAACCGTTAAATATGTCAGTTCAGCGGGTGAACATTCTGATTACGCAAAGTCCTACGTGATTCGTAAAGTCGATTCTCAATCGCAAGCGTCTTCCAATGAAAGATTCGTTCAAGTTATATTTGAGAAAGGTGCTACAAAATGCTATGACTATTTTCTCGGCGACTTTGAAGTTAAAGTTGGTGATTTTGTCGTAGTTCACGTAAGCGACTCAGATTCAGGGACAGTAAAGTTAAGGTCTGCTCAAGTAGTTTATGTCAGCGCACCCGATGAGATATCATCTTACGCTAACTCTAGAATTGTCAGAAAATCTGATTACGAAAAATGGTATCAAATCAGTTAATTACCGTCCAAAAATTTTGGGCGTGATGTTATAAATTATTTTAATAAGGGGGATTTTTTAATGGAGAAGAAAACCGTTGTCAACCTTCCGTCTTTGATTAGCGATTACTACACTCTTGCACCCGATCCCGAGAACAAAACTCAGGGCGTTGCTTTCGGTACTTCGGGACACAGGGGCAGCTCCAAACTGCACAGCTTTAACGAACAGCATATTCTTGCTATCGCGCAGGCGGTTTACGAATATCGTACTGCCGAAAAAATTCAAGGACCGCTTTATATCGGCGCAGACACTCACGCCCTTTCTGAACCGGCTCTTCGCTCCTGCGTTGAAGTTTTAGCGGCTAATGGCGTTGATATTATCCTGCAAGAGGATTTTAAACCCGTTCCTACGCCCGTTGTTTCGCGCATTATCCTTGAACACAATTACGAGCGCAAAGAAGCAAAACAGGCTGACGGTATTGTTATCACGCCTTCGCACAATCCTCCGACTGACGGCGGCATTAAATACGACCCGACTACCGGCGGACCTGCAAGCGCGGAAACTACCAAGATAATTCAAAATCGCGCCAATGAAATTATCAAAGAAGGCGTTGACAAAGTTGTTAAACGCATTCCGTTTGAACGCGCAATTAAACTTGATAACGTCCACTTTATGGATTATATGATGCCCTATGTCAAGGCTCTCGGACGCGTTATCGATATGGATGCGGTTGTAAATTCCGGCTTGAATGTCGGCGCAGATCCTCTCGGCGGCTCAGGCATTTTCTATTGGGATTTGATTAACGAAGTTTACGGAATTAAAAAGCCGATTAACGTTGTCAATCCTAACATTGATTATACTTTCTCATTTATGCCGCCCGACCATGACGGTAAAATTAGAATGGACTGCTCATCACCGTTTGCAATGGCTAACTTGATTGCGTTGAAAGATCAATACGACATTGCATTTGGTAATGACACTGATTACGACCGTCACGGAATTGTTACGCCGCAGGGCTTGATGAATCCGAATCATTATCTTGCAGTTGCGATTAAATATCTGTTCACGAATCGTCCCGGCTGGAGTAAAGACGCGCAGGTTGGTAAAACTTTGGTATCAAGCTCACTCATTGATAAAGTTGCGGCTGATATTGGGCGCAAACTTTGTGAAGTTCCCGTTGGTTTTAAATGGTTTGTTGACGGCTTATTTGATGGCTCAATGGGATTCGGCGGCGAAGAATCTGCGGGCGCAAGTTTCCTCTGCAAAGACGCAAGCGTTTGGACAACTGACAAAGACGGTATCATTATGGACTTGCTCGCTATCGAAATTACCGCAAAGACCGGCAAGAATCCTTCCGAACATCATAAAGAACTTACCGACAAATTCGGCACTTTCTACTATGCGCGTAAAGATACGCCTGCAACTCCTGACCAAAAAGCGGCTCTCGGCAAACTTGCTCCCGAAAATCTTAAAGCTGATACGCTTGCAGGGGCTCCGATTACCGGCAAATTCACGAAGGCTCCCGGCAATGGCGCATCAATCGGCGGA
>FLNU01002343.1_pt1 | contig 35704 bp, 35 predicted proteins | sample 1140361 | NCBI WGS metagenome assembly FLNU01 (sample SAMEA3878206, study PRJEB12797) | bioreactor metagenome | biome: Moose rumen | place: Sweden | collected 2011-10 | reverse complement strand
TTCGGAGACGTTCTCCACTATTTCAAATAAACGTTCGGAGACGTTCTCCACTATTTCAAATAAACGTTCGGAGACGTTCTCCACTATTTCAAATAAACGTTCGGAGACGTTCTCCACTATTTCAAATAAACGTTCGGAGACGTTCTCCACTATTTCAAATAAACGTTCGGAGACGTTCTCCACTATTTCAAATAAACGTTCGGAGACGTTCTCCACTATTTCAAATAAACGTTCGGAGACGTTCTCCACTATTTCAAATAAACGTTCGGAGACGTTCTCCACTATTTCAAATAAACGTTCGGAGACGTTCTCCACTATTTCAAATATACGTTCGGAGACGTTCTTCACTTAAGAAGTGAAAAGAATGTCATTTTTTTTTAGAAAAATAGTTGCATAGAATAGATAAATAATAATTTTTATAAGTAACTGATTATCAAGAAAGGGTGCTTGTTTTTGTATGATAGTGCAGGTCATATTGTATGGCTATATAGGTCATATTGATTTTGTAATATCAATAAAAAGTTGTATATTTGCATCGTAAATTGCTCATCGTACATCGTAAATGAATTTATGTAATATATTATAAACAAATAAGTCAGTAATACTATGGAAAAACCGTATGTTTTAGGTATCGATATGGGTGGTACCAACACTAAATTTGGCATCGTTGATGCAAGAGGTAATGTTATTAATTCATCTTCTATCAAGACGCAGAAGTACACAGATATTGATGAGTATTGTGATGTGTTATGTGCGGAGATGATGAAACTTGTTGATGCCATTGGTGGCATAGACGTTGTTCGTGGTGTAGGTGCCGGTGCACCTAATGGTAATTACTATACCGGCAATATTGAGAATGCTCCTAACCTTCCATGGAAAGGTATTGTGCCGTTTTCTGAGTTAATATCTAAGCGTATGGGTGTACCCTGCCGTATAACAAACGATGCCAATGCAGCTGCTATGGGTGAGATGACATACGGTGTGGCGAAGGGTATGCGTAACTTCATTATGATAACGCTTGGTACGGGTGTCGGCTCAGGTATTGTGATTGATGGTAAGATTGTTTATGGACATGATGGTTTTGCCGGTGAGCTTGGTCATACGCGTATAGAGCGTGGTGAGAATGCTCGTCTTTGCGGTTGTGGTCAGAAAGGTTGCATTGAGGCATACGCATCTGCCAATGGTGTGGCGCGTACAGCAAAAGAATGGCTGACGAAGAGTGATAAGCCATCTGACCTTCGCAAACTGCCGCTTGATGAGATAACCTCAAAGGATGTGTTCGATGCAGCGATGGAAGGCGATGAGATGGCAAAAGAGATATTCGAATATACGGGTACTCTGCTCGGAACAATGCTTGCTGATTTTATTGCTTTCTCTGCTCCTGAGGCTATCGTGCTGTTTGGTGGTTTGACTAAGTCCGGCGATATCCTGATGCAACCCATCGTTAGGGCGATGAACGAAAATGTGATGCCGTTGTGGAAGAACAAAGTTAAGGTGCTATTCTCTACTCTCAAAGATTCAGATGCTGCTATACTTGGTGCTTCTGCACTCGTATGGGATGTGGACGCACGAAATGCGATGTGACAATGTCGCTATTATATCAAATACCCACATGGATACAAAGGCTCTATCGTGGGGTGTTGTGGAGGAGGCAAACGGTCGAAAAGACCGTTTACCTCACTTTTGATGACGGACCGATACCTGAGGTAACTCCGCATATACTTAGAATATTGAGAGAGAAAGATGTTAAAGCTACATTTTTTGTCGTAGGTGATAATGTAAGGAAAAATCCTGATCTTCTTGAGAATATATTAATTGAAGGACATAGAGTCGGTAATCATACCTTTCATCATCTTAAGGGCTTGAAGTGCTCTACGCAAGATTATCTTGCAGATGTGGAGCAGTGTCAAAGTTATGTGCGATGTGCGAACGATTCTGCTAAGTTATTTCGCCCGCCTTATGGCAGGATGCGTTATTCCCAGAAAAGAGAGTTGATAAAAATGGGCTATACAATAGTGCTGTGGGATGTGCTGACGCATGATTATAATAGCAGATATACCGCAGATAGAATGGTGGATATTGTCAAAAAGTATGTTCGTAACGGTTCGATAATAGTATTTCATGATAGTCTGAAATCGAATGGGCGAATGCTTGAAGCCCTCCCTAAGGTGATAGATTTCCTCAAGGAAGAGGGGTATATATTTAGTGATAAGTTATAATTACTCGGATAAAACGCCGAGAGTTATCCAAGTAGAATATTATAAGTTATACCTGAATGCCTGAATTGCTATTGCATTATATATGGCAGAGTCGTTTGTTTCTTCAGTTGCCTCAGCAGACCACTGACGGCAGGCGTGTTGAGGTGTTAGATGTGGGCAAACACAATACCGATGCGGGTCCCGACTTCTTCGCTGCTACTATTCGCATAGATGGTGTTACTTGGACGGGGAATGTTGAGATACATGTATGTGCGTCTGATTGGTATAGGCACGGGCACCACGCAGACCCTGCATACGATAACGTTATTCTTCATGTTGTAAAGCGTGCAGATAAGCAGGTCTTCAATAGCAAAGGTGATGCATTAGATCAGTGCGAATTGAGTTATCCGTATGAGCCGGAATATTTGGCGCGAATGTTGACGGATATGAATGTGCTATGTGAGCAGAAAATTCACGAAAATCCTTCGTATGTATCGGCTTGGTGGCTTGATAGGTTGCTTAATCGTCGGATGCAACAGAAGTCGGATGCAGTGAAGCAGTTGCTTGCTCTTTCGCACAATAATTATGAAGAGGCGTTTTATATAACTCTTGCACATAATTTCGGTTTTCATACTAACGGTTTGCCCTTTGAGTTGCTTGCAAAGCAGACTCCTTTACCATATCTTATGAAGCACCGCAATTCTCTCTTTCAGTTGGAAGCTATGCTACTCGGACAATCGGGGTTGCTGAATGAGGAAACAGCCGAAGATGATTATTCTCGTTCACTGCTAAAGGAATATTTGTTTCTCAAAAAGAAGTTTTCTCTTGTTCCTCTTGAGGCTCATGTTTGGAAGATGCTGCGAATGCGTCCGCAGAGTTTTCCACACTTGCGTATTGCTCAGTTTGCAGCATTGTTGCAGAGCAAGGAGATGTTGCTCAGAGTATGTTTAGATACAAGCGATTTATCGCAACTGCGACGGGTCTTTGATGTCAATGTGTCGGAGTATTGGCGTACGCATTATAGGTTTGGTTCAGATACGGAGAAAGAGCAAAGGTCAGGAATTGCAGCTGAGGACGGATGCGTTCCATTAAGCAAGAAACAAGGCGAAAAGACTAAGGAAGAGACTAAGAATAATATTGGTAAATCAGCAATAGATGTATTGATAATCAATACGGTAGTGCCATATAAATTCGCGTGGGGAACAACTCACTCTAACCTGATGATGCAAGAAGAGGCGTTTACTATTCTTAATCAGATTCCCGCTGAGAATAATAATATTATTCGTCGTTGGCGAATGTTAGGCGTAAAGGTTGGTAATGCGTCGCAGTCACAGGCATTATTGCAACTATATCAGGAATATTGCGTAAGAAAGCGGTGTGCAGATTGCAATATCGGGTACAATATATTTACACCGGAAAGTTGAGCGTTATGGGAAATAGACTTATCACTTATCACTTATCACTTATCACTTTGTTACTCTTTGTGGTTTCGTGTGCCAATCGCGGTATGGGACCACAGGGCGGACCTAAGGACGAAACGCCGCCAAAGGTGTTAAAAATGGTGCCGGAAAATGGTAGTACTAACTTTGAGGGGCAGAACGTGGTGCTCACTTTTGACGAATATGTACAGTTGAACGATGCATCGAATCAAGTATTAATATCTCCTCCATCTCAGAAACAACCTACCGTAAAAGCCGTTGGGAAAAGGGTGGTTGTGTCATTTGATGAGCCGCTGAAAGACTCTACTACTTATAGCATTAATTTTGGTTCTGCTATATGTGACAATAATGAGAAAAATCCTTTAGCGGATTATGTCTTTTCTTTTTCGACGGGAGATATTATCGATACTCTGCAAGTAAGCGGTATGCTAATCAACGCGGAAGACCTTAATCCCGTATCGGGTGTCTATATAGGTTTGCATAGTAATCTCCACGATTCTGCTTTCACCACAATGCCGTTTTCTTATATTACCCGTACCGCGACAGACGGGTCGTTTTGTGTAAGAAATGTGCGGGCGGGCAGGTATAGGATATACGCGCTGAACGATGTGTCGAAAGATTTTATCTTTCAAACAGGCGAGGCACTTGCATTTCTCGATACTGTGTTTGAGACGGTGGCGAGAGTTGAGATAGATACTCTTGACATTAGTGCACCGAAAGATTCTACGAATATAACTAATAGCGCAGATAGTATTAAAATGGCGGATTTTATAGGTCATGAAGACAGTGTTGTCAGAACTGATACTCTTTCGGTATCTCCAAAGTATATAACGCATTATGAGCCGTCAAATATCTTGTTGCGCTATTTTACTGAAAATAAGCAGCGTACATATTTCCAGAGGTGCATAAGAGAACAGCAAAATTATTTCACTCTTCTATTTTCCGCGCCTCAGCCGTCAGTACCTGTTTTAGAGTGGCAGCAGATAGCACTTCGCGATTCATTATTGCGCGACTCTTTGGGGATTGATTCTATTATGCCTCAAAAAGATATGTTTGTAGTTCAATCTTCCGCCAATCGTGATACTATTACTATTTGGATAATAGATTCTTTGCTTATTACATCTGATACTATTCCATTTCGCATGACTTATTTTGCTACTGATAGTATGTATAATCTGACTCAGCGGACGGATACATTGTCGGCTATATATCGCGCCCCGCGCATGTCAGCGAAAGCAAAAGAAGCTGCAGAGAGAAAACAGAAAGAGAGGAAATTAGAGATAAAAGCCAATGCATCGTCATCGTTTGATATATTTCAGCCGCTTCAGTTGCAATTCAGTGTGCCGTTAGCGCAGATACAGCGGGATAGTATTCATTTCTATGAAGTAGTTGATAGTGTGCCTCACACATTGCCCCTCGATATTGAGCAGGCAGACAGTAGCGGAGCAGTGCTGCGGTTAATGCATCCGTGGGTTGCAGAAAGGAGCTATGTATTAGACTGCGACTCTGCCGCATTTGCGGATATTTATGGTGTGGCAACGGATAAACAGCAGATAAAATGGCAGATAAAATCGCTTGATGAATACTCTTCATTGATGGTAAAAATCGAGCCGTACAAGCAGAATATGATGCTACAATTATTGTCGGAAAAGGACGAGGTTGTGAGAACGATACCTGCAAAGGAAGGAGGTTCTGCTTTCCTTTATCTTAAGCCACAGTCATATTATTTAAGGATGTTTGAAGATGCTAATGGTGATTCCGTCTATACTACAGGAGAGTGGACAACGGATGTCATGCCATATAAGAAAAGGCAGCCGGAGAATGTATATTACTTCTCGCAAAAACTGACGTTGCGAGCGAATTGGGATTTTGAGGAGACATTCAATTGGCAAGAAAAACCGATACTTGAGCAAAAACCTAATGATATAAAGCAAGATGTCAATAAGAAAAAGAAATAATTTATTGGTTATGTTAGTTTTTTTTACTAATTTTGTATGTTCTTAAATTAATTATCCTTATGAAGCGTGTTTGTCGTTCTTTCGTTATCTTGTTCTCACTACTATTTGTATTAGGCTCATGTTCTGAACAAAAGGATGATTATCTATATTATGCAAAGCGATTTACAGATAGTCAGATAAAGCATGATCCTCAGTTATGGATGGCGGACGGGGTTCAGAAGCCCAAATGGGACTATACGCAAGGATTAATAGCAAAGGCTGTGACAACGGCATACATCGCGACGGGTGATACTGCCTATTTGAATTATGTTCGTGATTTTGCAGACTATTTTATAGAAGAAGATGGCAGTATTAAGACATATAAAAAGTCTGATTATAATATTGATAGAGTAAATGGCGGTTCGTTTCTGTATGTATATTATTCAATATGTCCGGAGCCTCGCATCGCTGCGGCGATAGATACTTTGTATTGTCAGTTGCTTACTCATCCGCGAACTACAGAAGGCGGCTTTTGGCATAAGAAGATTTATCCGTGGCAAATGTGGTTAGACGGATTATATATGGCTGAGCCTTTCTATTGCCAATACGCGGCGACTCATGGTTTGCAAGAGGCTTTTGATGATATTCAGTTGCAGTTCGAGACAATTGACCGTCACACATACGATTCTCTATCAGGTCTTAATTATCACGGTTGGGACGAGAGTAAAGAGCAGACTTGGGCAAATAAGGAAACGGGTTGTTCTGCCAATTTTTGGGGACGCTCGATGGGATGGTATGTGATGGCGATGGTGGATGTGTTGGATAATATGCCGGAAGATCACCCCGCTTATCAGTCGATTAAAAGTATGCTTCAACGGTCTGCTACAAACCTGCTTCGTTATCAAGACGAGGACACGCATCTTTGGTATCAAGTGCTTAATGAGCAGGAGCGTGAAGGAAATTATATAGAGTCAACTTGCAGCGCAATATTCTGCTATACATTTGCCAAAGGTGCGAATAAAGGCTATCTGCCTGAGTCTTTTCGGGCGGAGGCGGAGAAGATTTTTGATGGTATCATTAAGAATCTTGTGATAGAGAATGCTGACGGAACATTGTCGCTCATTCATTGTTGTTCAGTGGCAGGATTGGGAGGCAAGCAACAAAGAGACGGTTCTTTCGAATATTACATTAGTGAGCCGCAGCGTAACGATGACCCGAAGGGTATAGGTCCGCTTATTCTTGCAGCGATTGAGTTAAGTGATAAGAGATAAGAACTTGGCGAGTACGCCGAGAATTAATCAGTTGATAAGTGAAAAGTTATAAAGTTATAAGTTAGATGAGCAAAAGATTATTGAATATATTGTTATTGGTGTCTGTTGTGGTATGTGCAGAGGGGCAAGTGGTCGACTCGCTCGTACTTGATACTATTGAGGGAAAACAGGTGTATAGATATGAGGTTCAGAAGTCAGAGGGGCTATATCGAATTAGTAAGCGCTTTGGCGTTACCCAAGAACAGATTATAAAACTTAATCCTATTCTTCAGACGGAAGGGCTTAAATTGGGTCAGACCATTTATATCCCTGTTATTGAGCAGATTGATTCCACTCAATATATAGTTCACACACTGCAACCCAAAGAGACACTATATGGCCTGAGCAAACGATATGGTGTAAAAGTGCAGGATATAGAAAAACTAAATCCTCAGACTACCAAACGGATGGAAATAGGCAAGTCGTTGCTTATTAAGAAGAAGGATGTGGCTACGGTAGAGTCCGTTGAGGTTGATGTTGAAGCCGGTAAGTTAGCAGATGCAAATGTTGATAGTTCGCTAAAATTACAGTCCGAGGATGTTAAAGCTCAGGCTGTAGCGGATGAGCAACAGGTTGTGCAGCAGGCTGTTGTCCCAGCCATTGACCGGAGTGGCGCAAGTGTGTCCGCTCACGAAAGTTTAGGAACAGAGGGCATTGTGGCTCACGAAATTATCGGCATTGATCCTATAGCCGCTGAGCCGGAAAGTTCTGACGCGACTATTGTATATTCTTTGCCGACTCCTACTGAATTGCCGTTGCGGCTCGCATTCCTTTTGCCGCTTATGACCGATGCTCCCAAGCGGGATGCAAATATGGATCGTTTTATAGATTTTTATGAGGGGGCATTATTGGCAATATACGAGGCATCTCAGAGAGGTCAGAAGTTTGATATTTATACTTACGATGTTGAAAAATCAGATGTCGCTGTTCAGCAGATTTTGTCTCGCGGAGAGTTGCAAATGGTCGATGCAATGATTGGTCCCGTATATCCGGCGCAGGTCAGTTATGCATCTCTGTTTGCTAAACAGAATAAAATTCCTATTCTCATCCCTTTCACCCAGAAAGTGAATGGCGTGGAGCATACTCCGCAGATTCTGCAATTTAATCCGACAGCGGATATGATGGCTGCCGCTATTTTACAACATTTTGAGGAGAAGAAAGATTCGTGCAGATTTATTCTTGTTGATGCTTCCAATAGTGACATTCCGAGTAGTGTAAAGGCAGTACATAGTGCTCTTGCAAAGTCTGATTTTGAAGTTAAGAAAATTACTCTTCAAGATATATTGAACGACTCTATTGCTCCTTCATTAGCAGAAGATAAAGAGAATATTTTGGTTTTCAATAGCGAGAAATATTCCTCAGTTCAAACAATCATGTCATCTCTTTTGCCTCAAACGAGCGGTAAGGACGTGAAGATATTAGCTCATTATGCATGGGAGGAAGAGAATTCACCTCTACCATTGGTATTTGCGTCTGTTTTTCATGATGTTGATTCTTCCCGTATAGGACATTTTGAGACTCTATATAATCATTATTTCGGACGAAAGTTGGCAGATACTCACCCGCGTTATGATTTGCTTGGCTATGATTTGACTGCTGCGTTGATTTTGAAATTGCAGCAATGTTCATCGGCTTTAACAGAGGACGATACCGATAATTGTTATTCCGTAATTGCGAATGGTATCCAATCAGATACTCGATTTGAGCGAGTTAGTGAGCAAGGCGGTAGGATTAACTCTGCTATCTATATAAAGTATGCAGCGCATTAAAATTACCATAATACTTGTTTGTTGCTCAATATCAGTTTCTCTCTTTGCTCAACCCAAATTGCTCAAAGAGGAAATGTATATAGGTGCTCAGGGTGGCGTGTTAGCCTCAATGGTAAACTTCAGCCCGACGATAGACCAAAATCCGCTGCATTGCCACTTAGGTGCAACAGCGGGTTTGGTATATAGATATATAGGACACAAAGTTTGCGGTTTGCAGGTAGAGTTGAATTATATGGGAAGAGGTTGGCAAGAGTATAGTGCAGAAAGCGGATATGCTTATAGAAGACAGTTAGATTATATTGAGATACCATTACTTATGCACTTGTATTTCGGAGATTATTCCCGTAGTACGAAATGTGCCCGCGGGTTTCTTAATCTCGGTCCGCAGATTGGTTTTCTTGTAAATGAAAAAGGTAGCAATATTCCGACTGCTTATTCCTCAGCGTGGAATAGCGGGAAAGGCAGTGGCACTTATCACCAATATGTTCCGTTGGAAAATCGCTTTGATTGGGGAATAGCCGGTGCTCTCGGATTTTATTATATAACGCAGCACGCGGGCGTATATCAGTTTGAAGCGCGGTTTAACTATTCTCTCGGCAGCAATTTCTCTACTTCAAGAATGGACTATTTTACATCTTCTAACAATATGAATCTCTCGTTTACTGTGGCGTATTTTTGGAAGCTGTAAGGATAATATCTTTTATCTGCTCAGATGCTGCCTGACGAGAGAATTTTTGTTTTTCTGCCATGTTGACTTGTTGTCATAAAAAATCACATTTTTTATAAAAATCTTGTGTATATCAGAAAAAAAACGCTACCTTTGCAAATTAGTATATGAAAAAGAAGCACACTATATTATTAACGGGTGTCGGTGCCCCCGGAGTGCAAGGGACTTTGTATTCGTTACGGGAAATAGGAGGTACAATTATAGGTACTGATGCTGATGAATCGGCTGTGGGACAGTATTTATGCGATGAGTTTCATACCTTACCTTTGTCATCTGAAACTGATTCCTATCTGACAGCATTGACAAAGTTATGCGAGGCAAGGCAAGTTGATGCAATCGTTCCTCAGAATACAGCTGAATTGCAGATATTGGCAAATCATAAACAACTTTTTTCGAAACTCGGAACCCATGTACTGGTGTCTAACCCATTGTCTATAGAACAAGCAAATAACAAGTATCACTTATTGCAGGTGGCAAATTCCTTAGAAGTACCCACCGGCGAATTTACGGTATGCGAAGATATTGACAGTTTGAGAACCCAAGTAGAACAGCGTCGTTCCAAGGGCTTGCTGACGGTAGTAAAACCACCATGCGGGAATGGTTCCCGCGGCGTGCGTGTTATTATTGATGCGCACGATAGAGACCGATGCAACGATTTCTATCATAAGAAACCTTCTTCCTTATTTTGTACATTGGATGAATTGCATGCAATCATAGGTGACGAGTTTCCCGAATTATTGGTGATGGATTATTTAGAGGGTGAGGAATACACTGTTGATATATTGCGAACAGATAGTCGTTTCATCGCGATACCCCGCAAACGTGAAGTGATGCGATGCGGCATAACTTTCCGAGCATCGCTGGAAAGGGATAAGCAAATAATAGAAGCATGTCGGCAATTATCTGATGCCATAGATCTGGAATATTGTTTCGGCTTCCAATTCAAGAGGAACAGAGAGGGAATTCCAATTTTATTGGAATGTAATCCCCGAATACAAGGAACTATGGTCATGTCTGCAATGGCCGGTGCAAATATCATTGCAGAGGCAGTACGCGCGTTGCTTGGCGAACCGCAACACTCTATGCAAGTAGATTGGAATACCCGTTTAATACGTTATTGGGGAGCCGTAGGTGTAAATGAAAGCGGAGTGGCTAAAATATAGATTATACGTGTTCGATTTGGACAATACGCTGTATAACGAGACGGACTACTTGTTTGCTGCATATGCTCAGATTGCTCAGAAAGCAGCAGCAGGAGACAAGGACTTGGAAGAAGAATATCGGTGTTATTTATGCCATACTTTTTCAACAGAAGGTCGGCATTTGTTGTTTCAGCGATTTATTTCCCGTTACCAACTGCGTGTTACAACGGATGAAATGCTTGCAATACTGCGCCATACTACATGCCGATTGGAATTATTTCCGTCCGTTGCTATCATACTATCGGAGTTGTTGAAAAGGAAGAAAGATGTTGCTATACTAACCAATGGCAATCCGGAACAACAACGACAAAAAGTGTCAAACTTGGGTATAGTGAGCAGATGGCCACAGATTCGGATTCTATATGCCAATGAGACAGAGCAAAAGCCTTCACCCAAAGCCATGCTGCAGTTGATTTCCGAATATGGTGTGCAGGCAGGTGATACCGTGCTAATTGGAGATAGTGATATTGATAAACAAACAGCCATTAATGCAAAAACAGATTATATTGAATCATGTTATTTAATCAACTGAATACAGTATTGGTTTTAGCGCCACACACAGATGATGGCGAGTTAGGGATGGGGGGAACCATTCATAAATTACTCAAAAATGGTAAAAAAGTAATTTATGTAGCATTCTCTACGGCAAGCAAGTCCCTTCCTGCGGGGATGGCAGCAGACACTTTGAAAAAAGAAGTGCGAAATGCTACTTCACGGCTTGGCATAAGTGAAGAGAATTTGGTTGTTTATGATTATGAGGTCCGTGAATTAAGTTATTCCCGCCAACAGATATTAGAGGCTTTGATAGAACTTCGCGGACGTTACCGTCCGGATGTAGTGTTTGTTCCAAGTCCTCACGATGTACATCAAGACCACCAAACCATAGCGCAAGAAGCGATACGTGCTTTTAAGAACACAACGCTCTTGGGTTATGAGTTGATATGGAATAATCTTACATTCAATACCCAGTGTTTTGTAGAACTGACTGAGGAAGATTTGTTTGCCAAACAAGAAGCTTTGTCAGAATATCATTCGCAGGAAGGCCGCAATTATATGTCCGGTGAGTTTATTAGGTCGTTGGCGTTGACGCGCGGTACGCAGGCGGGCGTTCATCTTGCCGAGGTTTTTGAGGTTGTGCGGTTATTTCTATAAATAATTCTTCCCACTGTCCTGCCTGCTTCTGGCGCGAAAATAGTACCTTTTGACTCGCTACAACAGGTTGGCGTGTGTATCCGTTTTCCTGCCATTCGGCGTATTTCTCCATAATAAAGGCACTCACTTGTTCCGAGTTAGTAGCAGATAACCCTACGTTGGTTTGGCGGATCACTTGCGCCAAACATTCTTCATCGCTTTCCACACATAGTACGGGCTTTTCAACTCCCAATGCCTCATAGAATTTTGTGGTCATTTTACCATGTCCGTTGATGTCGTTTGCTCTACTTGTCAATACCAGACAGATTGAGGCATCGTGGAGTAAACCCGGAATCTGGTTTTGGTCCACCATGTCGTGAAAACGCATCCAGTCCAGCACTCCGGCTTGCTTAGCCATATATTGTATAAGTTGCCTTCCCGCTGTATCCGTGTACCATTCCACGGATAATTGGTCGGGGGATATGTTTATCTTTTTTATCGCCTCGAAAAGCAAGGAAGGGTCTTGTTGGGGTAGAGGGAACACTTTACCCGTATAAATAATCTTGAATCGTTGCGATGGTGTGTTCTTTGGGCGGAAAACGGTATCGTCATAGCCATTATAAATCAAGAAAGACGGCTTGGACGTTATGGACTTAATCAAGTTTGCGTGCCAAGGCGAAATAGTAGTGACTGCGTTTGCTTTTCGTAATTCTCGGTTGCGCCTGTGAATATTCCGGCGTGAATATAACTGTGCGACAGGTTTGAGAAGCGGGTTGTGATGCTTTAGATACAACAATTTGTTCGCAGGTGCTTGCTCTACCATATCCCGCAAGTCTAATACGGATGGTATATTACGCTTTTTAGCGATGCGATTGGCTGTCTGTAGAGGAAACGTATGAAAGGATGTGCAGAACACCAAATCGTAAGTCTTTCCTCCTATCATTTGTTCCACTTCACGCTCAAAAGTTTGATCTTTCCAATTGAACAGCAGATTGGCGCAGTTCTTTAATGCCCAATCCACGAAGCGGCCGTTATATAATGATACCTCATAAATTGGATATTCGTGGTGGAAAAGCAACAAATCTGCTTTCTCGCAGAAAACATCTATCACGTGTCCCTGAGCATACAAGTAGTCGCAAAGAGACCTTAAACGCGGTTTATACGCAGGTGCCGAAAAGCCATCGGAGAGTATCAGTATATTCATCTCAATTATAACTTATAACTCTTCACTTATCACTTTTAATAGCGATGAATATAGGTTTTTGTAGTATGAGGTGTTGAGGCGGTCATTGTGCCAAAGTAGTACTATTTCACCATTATATTGGCGAATCTTGTCGAATAGCCTTTCACAAAGATAATACGCCTCATCTTCGCTGAGGTTCATGTAGTCTGACAGAGTGGCATCCATAGCAGTGAGGGGGTGCAGAACGAGCGATGTCAGTTGCATGGTTACAGGATTTATCCATCTGACGGGGCGAGTTGTTTGCAACCGAAATCCTACCATATCGGCAAAGCCCATGCTGAAATCGTCAGTTACACCTTGCTCGACAAGGCTTTGTATCTTGTCAATATTGCAGCACAAATAGTGACTCCGATGTAAGCGATAATCAATAGAAGTGCTATTCAGCGTATTGTGTTCCTTGTGCCGATGCTTTTCAGTATTGTGTGATGTGCGCGTACCATAATAACTGCTATGCCAACCGAGTAAAGCACCTTGTGATGCGATTGTTGTTCTAATCATCGTACAATCGCGTCCGTGAATTTTGTACTGCGGATAATCGTAACCTCTTCCGCAAGTATCTTTGAAGAAATAAAGCGGCTGCACTACGCATTGTGACGCACTTTGCCGATATGAGTCAACTAATGTCTTGTCTTGTTCTATCAGCCACGGAAATGTATATGCGGGGTCGTTGTTTATGTCATTGAGCGAGCGAACAACCTGCTTTGTGTGTCCGCGAACAATACCTCCCAACGCTCCGCGCAGGCTGCGATATCTCGTCAGCGTGTCAACATCATGCGTCAGCCAGATATGTGAAAAGCCTTCTTGCGGCAGTTTGGCAGGACAATCGATGCCTGACTCGTCACATATATATTTCAACGATTTGATAAGAAAGCGGGAATATTCGTCAACGAGCGGTATTTGCAGATTACTCTGTTGACCTAAAATAGAATATTTAGCGAGAAAACGGTTGTGTCTGTCTCGGCGCGTTTCAAGCAGTTCTTCTGCGCGAGAGATGAAAAAAGCCGTGTTATAGACGAGGTCGAGTGTGATGAATTTGCCCTCTCGCTTAGGGTTGCTTAGGTGAGGATAGACCCAATCTTTGCACAGATGTCCGTTAGGTATAATAATGAGTTTGTAGTTATCCCATTGGGTGGGATCGTCAGTGTAGCCGACAAGTCGCGCTGCTTCATTATTACCATAAAAAAGAAATGATAATATGTAGGAAACAATACTATCCATAATATTATTCTTAGGCTTTTTTTCTCAGTCGTGCTACTTGAATTCCCATTTGTTCTCGGTATTTGGATATCGTTCGGCGTGCGATGATATATCCTTCTTTTGCAAGCAGAACAACAAGTTGGTCGTCGGTTAGCGGATGTTTCTTGTCTTCTGCTGCTATAACATCCTTAAGTATCTTCTTAACCTCTCTTGTTGACACTTCTTCACCTTGATCGGTAGTGAGCGATTCAGAGAAGAAATGCTTGAGCGGGATAATACCAAAATCAGTTAATACATACTTTGAATTGCTGACTCGCGATATAGTGGAAGCATCGTAGCCTGTGACGCGGGCTATATCGTCCAAAATCATCGGTTTAAGAAAACTATCATCGCCTTCAATGAAATAGTCTCGTTGAAATGCCACTATTGCTCTCATAGTATTTAGTAGCGTTTCGTTTCGTTGACGAATAGCGTCAATAAACCATTTTGCAGAGTCGATTTTTTGTTTGAGAAAACGGATACCTTCTCTATCGGTCTTACTCTTTTTCCCTGGTTGGTTCTGCATCGTTTTGAGCATCTGCTGATAATCTTCCGACACATGCAGAGCGGGTATGTCTTCATCGCAAAGAGATACTACTATCTCGTCATTATAGGTCTCAACACGGAAGTCGGGAATGACGTGGCTGCGTTGCATCTCGTAGATATTACTCCCAAAACTGCTGCTTGGGGTGGGGTTGAGAGATGTTATCTCTTGAATAGCATCTTTGACCTGCTGCTCGCTGATGTTATATCTTTTTTGAAGGCGATTATAGTGGTGCTTACTAACATCTACAAAATGTTTCTCCACGAATAGTGTTGCTCTCTGCACATCCTCTGTCTGCTTCTTGCTTCTCAGCTGCATTAGCAGGCAGTCTTGAAGGTTATACGCTCCGACTCCGACAGGGTCAAGATGCCTCACTAAGTCAACTAAGTGTTGCATCTCTTCATTGCTAATCTCAATACCGACATGAAAGGCGAGGTCGTCAACCATTTGTTCGGGTGTTCTCGTTAGATAACCACGGGTATCGATATTCCCGATGATGTATTCTGTTATCTGCCTCTCTTGCTCAGTGAGTTTAAGATGACCAACTTGTTCTTTTAGGTAGTCGTAAAAGTCATCGGAGGCGATAATAGGCGACTCCCTTTGGTCGTCGTCTTGCATCGGCGAACTGCCATTATAATAGTAGTCGTTGTCATATTCATCGTCGGATGTGTATTGCGAATAGTCAAAATCCTCGTTTATTAAAGGGTCTTCGGTTTGCTCTTCGCCGAACACATCAGAGCAGTCGTCATCTTGCGTATAATCGTTTTCTTCGGCAATAGGTTCTTTATCATCTATTGCTTCGCCTAATTCTAATACCGGATTTTCTTGTAACTCCTCATTAACACGCTGCTGAAGCTCCGTTGCGGGGAGTTCCAGCATTTTAATCATTTGAATCTGCTCCGGAGTGAGGAGTAGTTTCTGAGTCTGTATTTGCTGCAATGATGCAGGCATATTTGAATGCGGCAGACTTGCGTGCTGCTTGTGCTTAGCCTATGTTGATTCCGCTGAAGCACATGAAAGCCATTGCCATTAGGCCGACAGTGATGAAGGTGATACCTAATCCTTGTAATGGCTTGGGTACATCGTTATATTCCATCTTCTCGCGAATACCGGCAAGGCAGACTATCGCGAGTAACCAGCCGATACCGGAACCGAGGGCGTACATCACGCTATCGCCGAAACTTGTTATTGCCTTAGGGTCAAGAGCGTCCAAACCAACGCGTTGCTGCATGAAAAGAGAGCAACCCATAATGGCACAGTTGACGGCTATCAGAGGCAAGAATATTCCGAGTGAAGCGTAGAGGGACGGTGCGAACTTCTCTACCACCATCTCCACTATTTGTACAATAGCAGCGATGACGGCGATGAAGATGATGAAACTGAGGTAACTCAGGTCAACGCCTTCTACAAGGCAGTTCGGACCGAGTACATGTACCTGTAGCAAATAGTTAACAGGTAGGGTTATCAAAAGCACGAAAGTAACGGCAACGCCTAATCCCGCACTCGTCTTCACATCTTTTGATACTGCCAAATAAGAACACATACCAAGAAAGTATGCGAATATCATGTTATCCGCAAAAATTGAGCGAACAAAAAGACCTATAGCGTGTTCCATAATTTACTTCTTTTCTTCTTTGTTGATACTTCTGTGTACCCAGATGATACACCCGACGAGGATAAGAGCCATAGCGGGCATCATCATCATACCGTTGTTAACATATCCGTGGTTGTAGCACCAGTCAGGTATTACTTGAACGCCGAACAGTGTACCTGAACCGAGCAATTCTCTAAAGAATGCCACAATTACGAGAATAATGGCGTAGCCTAATCCGTTGCCGAGCCCGTCGAGTAGGGAGTCCCAAACATTATTTGACATGGCGAATGCTTCGAGACGCCCCATCAGGATACAGTTGGTAATAATCAAGCCGATATATACTGACAATTGCATTGCCACATCGTAGGCAAAGGCCTTTAGAAACTCGCTGACGAGAGTAACCAAAGCAGCAACGACTACAAGTTGCACGATGATACGAATTCGCATCGGTATAGTGTTACGCATAGCAGCGATAACCACATTCGACATTGCTACTATGATAGTAACGGCTATGCCCATTACCAATGCGGGTTTGAGTTGCACTGTAACGGCGAGTGCAGAGCAGATACCGAGGATCTGCACAATAACGGGGTTATTGGCGCTGAGCGGTCCGAGTAGAACCTCTTTTGTCTTATCTGATAGTTTCATTATTGTACCTCCTCTTGATTTTGTTCGGGGTCGGCCTTTGCGCATGTCTCTGCGCTTGCGTTGCATTTACCCGAAGTGGTTAAAAACTCTTTATATTCAGAAAGAGTGCTGTTTATCATTGTTTCTACACCTTTAGAGGTGATAGTGGCACCTGATATGGCTTGCACTTGTTCGTCGGCTGCCTCACCTTTCACAATCTCCATCTGATACTGGTCAGCGGCTTTTATGTGTTTGCCGTTGAAGCGTGTCTGGAAACCGCGTGTGGTGATTTCGCCTCCAAGACCCGGAGTTTCCGAGTCGTGGTTGAAATAAGTCCCATAAATGGTATTGCAGTCATCGTTAAGAGCCATATATCCCCATATTGCACCCCACAGACCTGCGCCGGTCATCGGAATGATGTACTTGGTGCCATCATCTGTTTTGGCAACAAACACTTGCTTTCCTGCTATCTCTTGTTCGTCAATGAGCTGACCATATAGTTCGTCTATACTTGTAACCTTACTAAGTGAGTCAACTTTAAGATTAAGTGATGAGAGAACTTGTTTTTTTCTGTCTAACTCCACATTGGCAAGTTGCTTAGGCTTGAGGGCCGATGAAACAACTGCAAGTAGTAATGCAACGATTACAACTATAATTGTTGCATACACAATGGTATATACATTGCTGTTTGTATCGAGTTTCATAGTCGTAATTATTTAATTGTTGCGCGTTTCATTCGTTTGTTAATATTTACCCTTACTACGCACCAGTCAATGAGTGGAGCAAAGGCGTTCATAAGCAGGATGGCGAGCATCATTCCCTCGGGATAACCCGGATTCAATACGCGAATAGTGATTGCCATCACACCTATAAGGAAGCCATATATCCATTTGCCCGTCTCAGTGCGAGCCGAAGTAACGGGGTCGGTTGCCATAAACACAGCACCGAAGGCAAATCCGCCGAGAGCGAGATGCATATACCACGGAGTGTTGGCAGCTGCATTGTCAATGCCGGAGATATTGAATATCCAAGCCATCAGACCGCCGCCTACAAACACTGAAAGCATGGTTTTCCAACTTGCTACACCCGTCATCAGCAGTAGGCACGCGCCGAGTAGTATTGCCCATACGCAGGTCTCACCTACAGAGCCAGGGTAGAGTCCGTTCATTGCACTGAGCAAGGTCATAGGCTCACCCACAGTGTTGTGGAGTACGATGCTTGGGTCTTGTGCAGTAGCTATTTGTCCGAGAGGAGTGGCACCGGAGAAACCGTCAACAAGAGCCTGACCGTTGTCCCAACCCCAAGTGCCTTCCGTACGGACAAACACCTTGTCGCCTGACATCTTGGTCGGGTAGGCGAAGAACAGGAAAGCACGGGTAATCAATGCCACATTGAAGATGTTATAGCCCGTGCCGCCGAATATCTCTTTGGCGAATATTACGGCAAAAGCCGTTGCGACAGCCACCATCCAGAGCGGAGTGTCAATAGGCACTATAAGCGGAATAAGGAAACCTGTTACCAGGAAACCTTCTGCTATCTCCTCGTGTTTCCACTGTGCCACTGTGAACTCAATGCCTAAACCTACCACGTAGCTTACAATGATGTAAGGCAGCAGAGCGAGGAGTCCGAAAGCAAACGCTTTCCAGAATAGTGCCCAAGTAAGTCCGCCAGGCACAATCTCACCCGTAGCAAGGAAATGCTGGTAGCCGATATTATACATTCCGAAGAGCATAGCGGGAACGAGAGCAAGAACAACAATGATCATTGTTCGTTTTGAGTCGTTGCCGTCATGCACCTGTACACCGATGCGCTTGCTTGTGGTATTCGGTGTGAAGAGGAAAGTGTCAAATCCATCGAATAATGAATGGAGTGCGTGCAACTTGCCGCCTTCACTGAAAGTGGGGCGAAGCTTCTCTACTATATTATATAACCATTTCATACGCTTATTCCAATTCTGATTTCATATTCTGAAGTGCATTGTGTACGATAGCCTGCAAAGGCATCTTAGATGTGCACACATATTCGCATAGGGCAAAATCTTCGGGTGCCACTTCGTATGCACCAAGCTGCTCCATCTTATCAAGATTACCGGCTATCATTGCCTTAATAAGATATTCAGGATAGATATCCATCGGGAACACCTTATCGTATTCACCGCTGACGATTATAGCGCGATGACCGCCGAGCAGACGGGCGTCGTAGTTATAGTCCTTGAAGCCTACTTTTGAAAGCCAGTGACCTGCTATACTCTTACTGATAGAGAAATTGCTGAAGCGAGGGGCTATCCAACCCATAAAGTCGTGAGTCTCAGATCCTTCTGCAATAACAGTCAGTTGGTTGCACTGAGGTTCGATAATCTCGTCTTTCTCAACCTTATGTCCGCTTAGCACATTACCTGAGACGATGCGATAATCGACTTCATTGTGCACATTACCTTTCAGTATTGCTTCAAGCGGCATACCCGGTAATATGCGGTAGTATGCGTGTCCTACAGCCAGCGGACCGGTGAGGGCAATAAGGCGCTGCATATCTACTATACCTTTCAATAGCAGCCGGCCGATAATAAGCATATCCTGAGGATTGACGGTATAGACTGTTTCACCTTTTCCTATTGGCAATACATGATTAATTTGCACGCCTACATTTCCGACGGGGTGCGGACCATCAAATTGAGTGATATTGCATTGTTTGAGTGCTCTAAATTCGGGGGCGGCATTGCCTGCTTTCACACCTATATATACGGGTGCTATGAGTGACAAAGCGGATACGGCGGCTTGCAGTTCAGAGCCATGACCGCGAACAATATAGTCATAGTCAGGAGCAAGAGGAGCGCTATCGAAAGCAGAGATGAAGATTGCCTTGGGAGTTTTGTCGAGCATAGCTATGCAGTCGTACGGGCGTTGACGCAGGAGTGTCCATAAACCGGAACGAAGTAATAGATTGCGAACATCGTCTGCAGACTGAATGGTAGTGTCAAAATGCTCATACTCAATAGAAGCATCAGCTTCAATTGTTATCTCCATAATCTTTCTGCGCTCACCTCTTATCACCTCGCGAACAATGCCGCTGATAGGAGAGGTGAACAGCACTCGCTCGTCACATTTGTCGCAGAAAAGAGGTGTACCTGCATTTACATGAGTACCCTCTTTCACCAACATACGAGGCTTGACACCTTCATAATGGTCAGGAATAATACGATATACGGAAGGACGGCAGACGGAGGCAATTTCCGGCTCTGCTTTACCTTCCATCGGCAAATCCAAACCCTTTGTCAGTTTGATAATTTTTGTCATAAATATTATGATTTATAATGTTATTTTCTCATTTGTATATGGCATAGGCGGTCATTCGTACATAGCATAAGCGATCTTTCGTGCGATTTTGGCTTGCATAACTCTGCCTGGTATCTTTGTAAGATTATATTTTTATAATAACTTACAAAGTTACCGCTTTTTCAGCATATAGCAAAGAAAAAAAACAAAAAAGTTAGAGGAGTGAAGTTAGAGAACAGCGTTGTTAGAAGTTAGATAGAAAGCAGAAATTAACATTTCCCACGGATGTGACTGATTCTATTGCGGATATGAAGGATCATCCGCGTCAAAGTGCTAAAAAATCAGTATAAATCCGTGGGAAATATTGCGGCTGTGCTATATCAAGGCAAAGTCTATCACTTCGTGAATATCGCTCACGTAATGAAAAGTCAGTCCTTTCAAGTATCTGTCGGGTATTTCGAGAATATCCTTCTCGTTTTCTTTGCACAGGATGATATCCTTTATGCCTGCTCGTTTTGCTGCGAGAATTTTCTCCTTAATGCCGCCCACGGGCAGTACTCTGCCACGCAGTGTCATCTCGCCGGTCATAGCAAGTCTCTCTCTCACGCGTCGCCCCGTAAAGGCCGAAACGATAGCTGTTGTCATGGTAATACCTGCCGATGGTCCGTCCTTGGGTATAGCACCTTCCGGAACATGTACATGAACAGAGCGTTTGTCAAAGTCGGTAGTCTTTAGGTGGAAATCAGCCGCATGTGCACGCACATAACTGAGTGCAATCGTTGCTGACTCTTTCATCACATCACCAAGATTACCGGTAAGCGTTAGTGCCGACTGTCTTGAAGGTGCAAGAGATGTTTCGATAAACAGTATCTCTCCTCCTACTTGCGTCCAAGCCAAACCCGTAACGACACCGGGATATTCGTTACCCTCGTAGCGGTCGCGACTGAAGCGAGGTTTGCCGAGCAGAGTGTGAATATCGTCAGGTTGAAGATTAGTGGGGTAGTCTTCGCCAAGGGCACGTTTCTTAACAATCTTACGAATGACGGCACCTATTTTGCGTTCTAATTCTCTCACTCCGGATTCACGGGTATAGTCGTCAATGAGGGTGCGAATACTTTTCGCACTGAATTTCAGCTCGCTTGATTTGAGACAGTATTCTTCCAACTGCTTTGGAACGAGATAGTGTTTTGCAATCTGCTCTTTCTCTTCTTGCAGGTATCCGGTCATTTCTATCAGTTCCATACGGTCGAGCAACGGACGCGGGATGCTTTGTAAGGTATTAGCAGTAGCGATGAACAGAATCTTCGACAGGTCATAATCAACATCAAGGAAATTGTCGTGAAAGGCTTTATTCTGCTCAGGGTCAAGCACTTCGAGCAGTGCAGAAGTGGGGTCGCCGTGATAATCAGCATAAACCTTATCTATCTCATCGAGTACAAAAACGGGGTTGGATGTCCCCACTTTCCTTAGGCTGTCGATTATCCTGCCTGGCATAGAACCTATATATGTGCGGCGGTGACCGCGTATCTCCGCCTCATCGTGCAGACCGCCAAGTGATACCCGAACATATTTTCTGCCGAGAGCGGTGGCGATTGACTTGCCAAGACTTGTTTTGCCGACTCCGGGAGGGCCATATAAGCATAGTATCATTCCGCCATGCATCTTAGCTGCCAAATATTCTAATATGCGTTCCTTAACCTGCTCTATACCATAGTGGTCGCGATTAAGGACCCGCTCTGCATGGCGAAGGTCATCGTTATCTTCTGACACATCGTTCCAAGGCAGAGAGAGCATGACCTCAATGTAATTGAGTTGGGAAGAGTATTCAGGGGTATGCCCAGAGAGACGCTCAAGTTTCTTCACCTCCTCATCAAATCGCTCTGCCACATTCGTGTCCCAATTCTTTTGCAGTCCTCTTTTGCGCAGGTCTTCTACCTCTTGTGCAGATGTGTCGCCCAGTTCTTTCTGTATGGCACGCATCTGTTGTTGAAGGTAGTACTCTCGCTGATTCTGATTGAGCGTCTCTGCGGTTTTCTTTTTTATGTCGTTTTGAGTCTGTTGGTAGCCGTCGAAGTTGCTGAGCAGTTGTTGCATCCTCGCTCCGCGCTCTTTTATATCATCCAGTTCAAGCAGTTGTTGCATCTCTGCTATATCTGTCTGAATAGTTGAGCAGCAGAAGTTTATCACCAGTTCGGGTTCGCTCATTGCGTCTAAGGCGTGCAAAAGCCCGTCTGGCACATTCTCCGATCGCATAATGATAGAATGTAGTGTTTCTCGCATTGCTTGCAGTATGCTGAGCAATTCGTGGTCGCGATAATCAATGCCCGATTCAGGCAAAGCTTCCACATCTGCCGTCATATATGGCGATTCAGAGAGGATGTTTTTAACTATCATTCGCTCATGTGCTACAAGTACGACCATTTGCGTCTTGTCGGGCATGGTCATGACTCTTTTTATCTCTGCAATAACGCCCACGCGATAGATGTCCTCTTCTATCGGGAATTGTATTTTCCTATCTTTTTGGCAGACTACTGCAATGAGTTTTCCTGCGCTGTGGGCATCGCCGATTAGGTTTTTCGCCGCGGGGCGGGTGATGTTTATTGTAACAGGAACAGAGGGAAATAACACTTTTTCCCGCAAAACGAGCAGGCTCAGCGGTTCCGTGAATATGGGTGTTTCGTTCATTGTTCTGTGATAATATTTATAATCTGAGTAGCAATAGCTTGCTTTGATTGCAGTGGTAATTCTGTCTTTTGCAGATTTTTACTGCCAATGATTGTAACTTTATTGGTGTCGGTCTGAAATCCTGCTCCGGCATCTTGCAGCGAATTGAGCACAATAAAGTCAAGATTTTTGCGCTTCATCTTTTCTTCTGCATTTTTTTCTTCGTGGTCTGTTTCGAGTGCGAAGCCCACAACTATTTGTTCGTTTTGCTTATTCGCACCGAGTATCGCCGAAATATCAGGATTAGGAGATAGCGGGATACAGATATCATCGGTGTGTCGCTTTATCTTTTTATCCTCGTAGTGAGTGGGGCGATAGTCTGCTACGGCAGCGCATAAGATAGTGATATTCGATTTCGGAAATTCTTTTTCTGCTGCACTGAGCATCTCTTGAGCCGATTCCACTTTTATTATTCTAATAGGGTGCATCGGCAGTATATCTGGTTCAAGTTCAGTCGGACCGAGCACAAGCGTAACATTTGCTCCTCTTGCCGCACATTCCTCAGCAAGGGCAATACTCATCTTTCCTGAAGAGAAGTTAGAGATGAATCGCACGGGATCAATCTTCTCCCTTGTCGGTCCGCCGGTAATGAGAACATTCTTGCCCTGCAGATCCTGCTTTGTTAGTGCCGCAAGAGCACTATGATATATCTGTTCCGGCTCAAGCATGCGCCCTTGACCTATTGCACCACAGGCTAAGAAACCGTCGTCTGTCGGCAAAACTTGGCAGTTGGGATATTCATTTAATGTTTTGAGATTGCGTTGTACGATAGGATGCGCTAACATGTTCATATTCATTGCCGGTGCGATGAGTACGGGTGCCGTCATAGCAAGAAAGGTGGTCGAGAGTGCATCGTCAGCGATGCCGCTTGCCATCTTGCCGATGATATTCGCAGTTGCGGGGGCAATGACCATCAGGTCTGCCCAATCGTGAAGAGATATATGCTCGGTAGAGCGGTCATTGCTCGGCGCAAAAACATCGTTATACACTTTATTGCCTGAAAGAGTTTCTATTACGACAGGCGTCAGAAACTGCATAGCGTTCTGCGTTGTTACAACTCTCACCTCGGCACCTGCTTTGCGAAAGAGACGAATGAGCATGGGAGTTTTATATGCTGCTATGCCACCGCTCACACCTATCACTATATGCTTGTTGGTCAATTTATCTGAATTAATCATAGTATTTCTTAACACTCGATTAGTTTAACTTTCGGTGTACGCACCGAGTACTTATCATTTACAAAAATTACGAACCACGCCGCGGCGTAATTCGTAATTTTTCTGAGTTAGAGTGTTTTAAAACAGTCTTTCTTCAGCAAAGGCGGCATCTCTTGAACTATTTCGATAGATAAGTTGGTGGTCAATGAGTTCCTGAGTAGCGAGTAGGGTAGGTTTAGGCAGTCGCTCATAACTCTTTGAGATTTCTATCTGCTCTTTGTTCTCGAAAACCTCATCGATACCTTCCTGTGGAAGGGAGAAGTCTTGCAGTTTAGCATCTAACTCTTTTTTCAGAGCTGTTGATATTTGGTTGGCTCGCTTACTGATAATAGCAACTGTTTCATAGACATTGCCAACCTCTTCTGACAACTGATTCATATCGCGGGTTACCGTGGTATGAGGTGCATGATTCTTTTTGTAATCCATATATTTAGTGTTTAATGATTCGTTTGTTTCTCTTTCTACATAAGAAATAATCCGTTGTATCCGTTCGGGAAAAACTACTCTCCAATCATCTTTTTAAGTTGTTTGTTAAGGTTGTCAGCCTCTTTGCGATGTTTGGAGTCGGGAAATTCCGTGATAAAACTATAATATTCGTCTTGGGTATCTCTGATACGTTCGTCTCGCATCTCCGTTATACTATTCACCGCTTGTTCGTACTTTGATTTAAGGATAATCCAGTAGAACTCTTCCATGAATTTATTTGACGGATATTTCTTTATTGCGTTTCTTGATACCGTTTCCGCTGCGAGGTAGTTATTGCCGAGGTAGGTACCGAGGTTGTAGTATAATTGCGCTGAATACAATTCTTTTTGCGCCAGTTTGTCAAGCATCTCGCTCATTTCTTCGTATGCTTGTGGGGCGTATTGACTATCGGGATAGTGCTCAACGAAGATGGTGTAATACTCAATGGCTTTTTTTGTTTGATCTTGGTCAAGGCGGGCATCGGGTGAGTCCATATAGTTAGCGTGGGCCACCATAAAAGATGCTTCCATTATGCTTTTACCTTTTGGGTAGTTGCGGGTGTATGCCGAATAATATTCTGCTGCGGAGGCGTAGTCTTTCTGCCCCATATAGCAGCGAGCAAGATATATTAGCACATCCTCTGACCTCTCCGTACCCTTGTAATAGGCACTCACATCGTCAAAAAGCATTTGAGCCTTAGTGTATTGCCCTTGGTTGAAGTATTCAATCGCTTTAGTGTATTTCAGTTCCGGATCGTTGGACTTTTGTAGCTTCTGAAACTCCCCGCAACCGGTAAAGCACAAAATAACTAATACGCAGGCTAACAATATTTTTAGGCTCTTATTCGCCATTATTATCCTTATGTGAACGATTTAGCCTACAAAATTACAATAATTTTCTGATATGAACAAAAAAAAATGCAAATCGTATGCATTTTTTTATTGTGTATCGTAGGATATCGGCCTTTTTGTCGGGTTACTGTTTGTTAATCGGAAAATTTGGTGTTGTGATAACTATCATTGTGTCTTTGTCGGCAACCGAACAAATGAGATAGGCGTTAGCATCAGGTATGTTGTCTATCATAGCGAGTGCGCTGTCCGAACCGAGTACCATACACGCAGTGGCAAGTGCATCAGCGAGCATGCAGGTGGGGGCGGTGATAGTAGCAGACAGGATGTCGCTCTCTGCCGGATATCCTGTGCGCGGGTCAATGGTGTGACTGCGACGAATATCTCCGTCGTAATAAAATTGCCGATAGTTTCCCGATGTTGCCATACAAAGGTCAGTGGAGCTGATAACCTCTTGTAGGTCAGTGTTTGTGCCTGTCGGGTCGTCTTGTGGTTTTGTGATACCTATTCGCCACGGCTTACCGCTGTCGCTCACGCCTTTGCATACCACTTCTCCGCCTATATCGACTAACATATTCTTGCAGCCTTTGTTCGTAAGCAGTTGCGCCACCACATCGCACGCCTGACCTTTGGCTATTGCAGAGGCATCAATCATCGTGCGGGAATCATTTTTGCTGAGTTTGTGGTTATTAACGGAAATTGACTTATACCCTACCAAACCACGCAGGCTATCAATCAGTTCGGGTGTTACAGTCTCTTTATTACGAAAACCGAATCCCCAAGCATTGACGAGTGAAGCAACAGTAATATCGAAGGCACCATTAGAAAGAATTGAGACTTCTTGTGCTACAGCATACATCTGCTCAAAATAGAAATCGGTAGTGTCACTTTGGTTTGTGTTGATGAGCGAGATAGTGGATTGTGGGTTAAAAGTGGACATACTTCCGTCAAAATCTGCAAGTTTCTCTAATATCTCTTTCTCATAGTCTTTTGTGGATGAGTAGCGAATATTATAGTAAGTACCGAACACTTTTCCCGTGTGGTGATAGTATTCTTGTTTGTCGTTGCGGGGATTGTCGTCGTGTTCCCACATTAGAAAAAAGGCTGCCCCCGCAAGAAATATCAGAGGCAGACCCATTTTATATATTCTTTCTTTGTTAATAGTCATATCCGGACAGATTAAATTTGAATTAAATGGCATTTAATTGCTTTTTCAATATCGTTTAAATGCCATTTAAATGTTATTGAAACCATATACCTACACCGATAGCACCATTTAGGCGTTGGTCTCCACCTGTATTCTCTATTCCGTAGAAGAGGTTACTTTTATTGATGCCTGCTGTATTCAACATCCCTATCGCATATAGATCGAGTACGAAATGGTCGCCCGCCTCAAGTTCCCAGTTCAGTTTAAGAGAAATATTATTGACAGCGAAGTTTTTCTCATAATAACTATACATACTCTTCCAAGGAGTAATACCTATTGTCGGACTTAGGGTGAACCCGAGAGGAAGTTCAGCATCGTAGGTCAGTTCAAGGTATGAAGAGAAGGCATTCTTAACTTTACCATCGTCCGTAAGAATCCAGTCGTCTCCGCCTACATAGGTACTCCACATCACGGTGAGCGGCACCTCTTCAACTAAATCGCCTAAGGCAAATTTAGCAAATACCTCTGTTTGGTTGGACGCGCGATTTTCATCGATCTGCAATTCACCATCTTCGTTCAAAACAACATTCGGTTTGCGATAATCGAAAAATTTTGTTTTGTCAAAATAATATAGGTGCGTAACGCCAACGGTGATACCTACGATAGAATAGGAGAGGGAAAGGTCAAGTTCCGGAGCGAACTCCTTGAATGTGTTATCGTAAGGCGATATGTTTGCCCATACTTCAAAGTTAAGACCGCCATACCCGATTGATGCATCAGGTTGCAGGGCTAAACCACCATATTTCATACCTCTCCAAAGATATGACGAAGTAACGTCAGCACCAACCGACCACTCGAAGCCGGGAAATTCGTATGCCCTCATTGATAATGCTGACATTAGGGCAATCAAAACAACAGTAATTTTTTTCATAGTGGAAATTAGAATGGAACGCAGTCGTCTCGCCTGTCGCCAATGTTTGAGTTACAAGTTATTATGCACAAAAAGACCGCTCTGCGTTAAGAGCGATCTTTTTGAATGATTATTTGATATTATTGACGAATGTAATAATTATACATTTCTGATATTGATATTAGGCGTTTTCCCAAGCGACACGCAATGCAACTTCCAAAATGCGGGTATCATCTAAGGTAACTATACCTCCATCGGGACCGGGCTCAATGTGACTGCCACCGCTAAAATATGAGCGTACTTCATCAGCGGTAATTCCTAATTCTTCTGCGATTTTTGCACTGGCACCGTCAGGCAGACTATCCTTTACTCCGCGAAGGCGATTGAAAGTTGTTGTAATCATAGTTATATGTTTTTATTAGTTTCTGTTTTGTGAAAGCAACGCATTGCTATTCAGTTATCGGTTGCAAAAGTACTATTTTTTTCTGAACTATGCAAATAAAATCGCAAAAAAATGCTATCGGGGTTATGAAGCCACTTGTCAAGATTGTGATTACCTTGAGCAATAGCATTCCTTATTTCCGTAGAACTGATAGGGAAAAGCGGGGCACCTTCTATAACGCGCATCTGAGGATATAGAACTTTTAATTTTTCGATATCATCCCCCTCTCGAGGATAAACAAGAATTGAGTAATTGTCAAGAATGGTTTGATAATCTCGCCAGCGATTAAATCTCGCCATATTATCCGAGCCGATAACGAGAGTAAACGAGTGTTGAGGATATTGCCGTTGAAATTCCCGCAAACTGTTTATTGTGTAGTTTGGTTTAGGCAGCGAAAATTCTAAATCACTTACTCTGATATTTTTCATATCTTTTGTGGCATCTTCTGCAATTTTCAGTCGCAACATCTCGCTTGCCAATTCGTCCGCTTTTTTAAGCGGGTTATTCGGCGATACCACAAGCCACACTTCGTCGATAGTCTCCATCGGATTGGTACACTCGTGTGCATTGTAGTGCTGCAGAATATACTGCGCCAATGCAGTATGACCCTTGTGTATAGGGTTAAACGACCCAAAGTAAAGAGCGATATTCATGTCAGGAGTTAGAAGTTAAAACGTTGTTTTCTATTATATTTTCTAACTCGTTTTTGGCTTTATTGAGGTTGTCGTTGATAATGCGAATGTCGAAATACGGCGCATATTCCATCTCTTTCGCAGCTTTCGCCACCCGCCTTTGTATCATCTCTTCAGAGGTATCGCCGCGTCCGTGAAGTCTTTCATTTAGCACCTCAATGCAGGGTGGACAAATGAAGATAGAAAGTGCTTTGTTCCCGAAAAGTCGCTTTAGATTCAGTCCGCCTTTTACATCGATATCGAAGATGACGGTGTGCCCGTTAGATTGTATGCGGTCAATCTCTGAACGCAAGGTGCCGTAGTACAAACCTTCATATACTTGCTCGTATTCTACAAAAAGTCCTTCCTCTATTTTATTTTCGAACTCTTGCTGAGTAATGAAGTAGTATTCTCTGCCATTCTGTTCTTCACCTCGCGGAGCACGAGTGGTACAAGAAATGGAGAGTTCGAAAGTGTCAGGATAGCGGTTGAGGAGGTGCTTTACCATCGTTGATTTACCGCTTCCGCTCGGAGCGCAAAAAATTATTATCATAGGACATTAAGTACTTGTTCTTTAATTTGTTCGAGCAGATCTTTCATCTTTACAACGATAATCTGCATCTCAGATTGGTTTGATTTAGATCCGAGAGTATTTATCTCTCTTCCCATCTCTTGTGCCACAAACCCGAGTTTTTTGCCTACGCCTCGTTCCTCTTGCATTGTGGTAAAGAAGTAATTTATATGATTGCGCAGGCGTACTTTTTCTTCTGTAATATCAAGTTTTTCTAAGTAGTATATCATTTCCTGCTCAAGTCGGTTGCGGTCGATTTGCTGTTTTGTTGCTTGTTGAAGTTGGTTAAGGTTCTCCTCTAAGCGGTTTTTAATATTAGTGATGCGATCGTCTTCAAGGGGTTCTACTTGTTTGAGAAGGTCGCTTATGCCGTTCAGTTTTTCAGTAAACATCCGCTGCAGAGCAAGTCCTTCTTGCCGACGGAAAGCCTTGATGTTATTAATCGCTTGTAACAAGCAAGTTTGCAGTGTGTTCCATTCGTCATCTGTAAGAGTTGTTTGTTCTTGTGTTTTGAAAACATCAGGAAGACGTATTGCAATTTCTAACAGGTTATCTGTTGCTTGATTATGCGACTCAGCATATTGTCTTAATTCGGAAATGTAATAATCGAGAGCAGCAGTATTAATAGGTGTTATATTACTCTGTGAATTACTATTTTGGCTGCAATATATAATGCAATCAACCTTTCCCCTTTCCAACTCATGAGTTATTATCGAGCGTATATCCAACTCGTGGTTGCGAAACTCGTTAGGCAACCGAAGCATTATATCCATTGCTTTAGAATTGAGGGACTTAATCTCTATTGTGTAATGTGTCCCCCGCACAAGGCATTCAGCCTTGCCATAGCCGGTCATTGATAGTAGCATAAATGGTAGTATTGATTTTTAATTTTTACTTTCCGATGCAAAATTTCTTTGAAATAGACTATTTGTCTGATAAATAATGTTTTCAGTTGTGTTGGTTGTTTTGTTAGTCACAGAATAACATCAAAACTGAGCAAATTTGTGTCAAATAGAGTAAAATTGCGCTGCCTTTCAGAAACTCTTGTAACATTCCAAAAACAGCGCAAAATTACTAATAAATTAGGACTTGAACAAATAAAATCAAATAAATGATTTCATTTGTCGGCTGCCGTTGGTGTTTTCTGTTTATATGCAGGCTTTTTCAACACCTGCCGCGTAAGGTGTTCCAATAGGTAGGCAAATGGCTCGTCTTGCTCATCGTGCTTAACACCAAGTTGTGTGAGAATATGATTAGCCGCGTGATAAAGTTCGTGTGCAAGTTCCGGCATTCCCGATGAGGTGGGTAGCCAAACGAAGTTCTCGCGCTCATACCATATAAACGCCCCACCGCTATGACCGATGACTTCATCGAACTGTTCCAATAAAGAACGGACTATTTCTTCATCGTCTTTTTCTATGTATTCATCGTCTAACCATTTATGCACCTCTTTGAGCGTTCCTCCACGGAACACAACAAGTCGGCATTTGTAGATGTCGATGTCTATAATTTGCACTCTCATAGTTTGATTTTTGCATATAGTTTAATTACCCAAGCGGCTATCTTGCCATAGTTCTTCCATACGAGCAGAGCGACTGCAATGATGAGGGCAACAAGCAGAGTCCAAAAGCCCCGTGTGCAGTTCTTGTAGTAGTTAGGCACATACTTGACAGGTATCTGCACCTGCTCCTTGTTCTCCTCGTAGTACGCTATGCGCTCACGCAGCCCTCGTATGACAACCTCGAAACTATCTTCCTTGCAGTCTATCGCCACTAACAGCGGTGTGTTCTGCTTTCTTGTAGATAAGGTGTTTTTCGATATTGTCATATCGCTGTTTTTCGTTGCGTTTAGTGCGTCAGCAAGTTCGGCTTGTACATCGCCCAACTGCAACTCCAATCGCAAGCGTCTGCCCTGCTCTGTGCGCAATTCGGACAAATAGACGTTACCGAGACTATCACAGCGAAACAGCAGCGCAGCGGTCGCACTATCACCTGTCACCGTATGCGCGCTGTCGTAACGCTCCGAGATAAGCGTTTGCTGTGTAGTAGTAGAGGTAACGAACTGCTTTGGCTTGCACCCTGCCACCGTCAGGAATACAGCCAACACCGCCACACATACTATGGCACGCAACAGCCACACAGCAGCGAGTCCGACTTGCTCCGTGTGCGACTGATACCATTGCTCCAAGCGGTCATAAAAGCGGTCTATCATAGTCGTTCCTCCCGATGGTTATTCGTTATTCTCTGCTGTCGTTTCCGTCTCGTTTTCGACCGCCTGCCGAGCAGAGCAGTAGGCTGCATAGGCTGCCTCACGTTGCTCTGCCGTCAGAGTAAAAGAGCCGTTCGTTATATAGCCCTGCAAGATGACTGATTGATACGCCAACTTGGCAGGTAGTTTGGCTGCAAGCGGAAGCAGCGTGTCAAGTTGAGATACAGACAGCCCTATCTCCTTTGCCACTTGCGGCACAAGGAAATTACCAAGCAGTAGAGCATTGTCGCTCTCCACTACTTTCGCAACCATAGACGAAGCAGGCTCACGCAACATACGGTAGGTGATATTACCGTGTATGCTCAACTTGCTCTCCGGCAGCAAGGCTGCGTTGGTGTGTACTAACTTGATGAAGTTACGGTTGTCAGTATTGAAACCGTCTATGCCGCTGAAAAAAGCGCGGCTGCCAACTAAAATTCTGTTGTTCATAATCGTTTTCTTTTTTTAATGTCATTGGTTATTGCTTGTCTATCTACCTCGTTGTAGATTTGTGTGGTCTGCAACTTCTGATGTCCGAGCAGTTTCTGAATAGTGGTCAGTTGTACTCCTGCCTGTCCGAGTAAGGTCGCAAAGGTGTGCCGTGAGGAATGGAACGTGATTTTGGCATCCGCATCTATTCTGTCAAGCACCCCTCGCAACACCTTATTGACAGCCGAGTTACTGCCAAGCGATTTCGTCAGTCTGTCTATGTTGCCGTATTTCTCTGCAAGCACAAGCATTTTGCCGTCGAATAACTCCATTATCGGTATCTCAACCACAAAGCCTGTCTTGACCATTTTCTTGACGAGCCAGCCGCCTTGTATATGTTCGGGTCGCAGGCTGATGATGTCAGAAAAGCGCAAGCCGGTATAACAGCCAATCAAGAAAGCATCGCGCACTCTATCTTCCACACCTTTCAAAGAGAGCCTTTCTAAACTGCGTACCTGCTCTCTTGTCAAGTAGCCTTTCTTGCTGACCATTTGCTGTATGCGGAAGCGGTCGAACGGATTGCCTGTTATGATGTCCCTCTTGCGTGCTTCGTTGAGCAAGGCACGGAGTAAACGCAAACGGCTGATACGAGTGTTATGCGCTATGCCCGACTCACGTAACCACCTATCGTATGCCACAAGGAACTGATAGTCGATGTCGGTGATGAGCGTACCTTTCCGAAATCGCTCTATGTTATTCAGCAAGGTCTGATAGTTGAGTTTCGTGAGGTTCTTACGCTCGCTCTGCTCCACTACCTGCATACCGAAATCGGCTAACTTGGCGGCAGGAGAGATGTGCGAGCGCACGGCTTCTTTCAACATAGGCAGATGAACTTCTACACCTTTCTTGATATATTCAAGTTCTACATTTTCCACATCTCTAATCATAGCAAAGAGAGCGTAATTCAGTCCGTTGGCATTGTCTAAATCAACCACTACGCCGTCCTTGAAATACTGCGGCTGCACATAGGTGTGGGTGGAGAAATAGATACGCCTGCGTTGCTGCGTACACTCTATTTCAATCAAGCCCTCGCCCCTTTTGTTGAGACGGTTGGCTCTGTTGAATACTAACTTGTAACGAATTTTTGTGAGCATAATCTTTTGTGTTTAATTGGTTTATACTTAAATCACTCCCGTAATTCAACGAAGAATAATTCGGGAACAACTAATACATTGCCCAATAAATATGCCATTTATTCTGTTGTTAGTCATTGCTTTGCGCTTGTTGTTGAGTGAAAACTACTTGCAAAAGTTTGCCTATCGTTGCAGTATTTATGCAACAATAGACAAACATTGCGCTCAATTATGCGGCATCTGCGGGTGTCCAAATCTTCAAAACATTGCTCGAATTTAGTCCTGCAAATTGGGTGTAGTTAGCGTTAGCGGCAAACTGAATAGACAGTTTACTACTGCTGCTTGTGCCTTGCGTACCATTCAGTATCTGTGCGTTTTGCACATACGAACTACCGCTTGAACCTTGTACATTGCAGTACATAACATTGCTATGTACAGTAAGATAGCGTATGTTGTTCCCGAATGTGTTATATTGGAAGTAGTTCCCGAATGTGTTATATTGGAAGTAGTTCCCGAATGTGTTGTTGTAACAATCGTTCCCGAACGTAGAGTTTTTACACTCCACTCCAAAGGTGTTACCATAGCAGTAGCCTGTTGAGTACTCCCAATAATCATCGTCATCGTTATAGTAGCAGTAGGATAGACCATTGATAAAAACGATATTGTTCAGCACCTGTCTGCCCTTGTAGTACTCGTCATCAACAAAGTACTCCCAATAAGCAGGTTTGAGGACATTATGATGACACATATCTTTCGTGTCCGTACCACAACCGTCATCTTCGAGATACTCCAAGCACTCTTCCGTCAGAGTAAGTGGGTGCGTACTCATATCATAGCCCTCGTCTATTGTCTCGCCGTCCTCACTCTTCAGACCGTGGAACGTGTAGTACCAATCAAAGGTCTCATCATCTACCTCATAACTCGTGCCATTGCTGTCTGCCGGAACCCAATTACCCCAAACATCTTTCGTTGCGAAGCACTTACCTCCGTTCTGGTCATAGCAATAGGTAGATTTGAGGTTATTCAGCGCATCGGCGGTCAGACTGCTACTTGTTATGTTGCTGATAGCATAACGCTTGAACTGCACATTCTTAAAGTCATACGGACAATCGTTGCCGTCAATGTCTATCATACGATAGATGACACCTTTGCCGTTTGTCTCGTCTGCCCACTCGTATTTGTCCGTGTCGTTGTCAAGGCAATACCACACCTTGCAGGCTTCAAGGTTGTAGTCATCGAAGTAGCCGTTAGTGTCCCTCTCGCTGTGCAAGGGTACAGCTTCGGCTTCAAGAGCCCTTTCCGAAGCAGCCGTCACGAGCAGGTCAAAGGGATGTCCTGCCGAGCGCACCTCTCCGTCCGGGTCGTCCACGGTAGTGAGGTAGTCCGTGATACGGTATTTCTGCCCCGCAACGAGCGCACCGTTATCACGCAACTCCACTAACTCTTGATAGGTAATGGGAATAGTGCTGTAAGCATACTTATGCCATTTCCATACCTCATTATCTTCTTCGTCCGTTACAATCTCTGCCCAACCGTCCTTTGAGGTCAAATAAGGAATATAACGGAATGGAGTTATACGACCGGAAGCCATACGAGTTGCCACTACTGCAAGCGTGTAAGTGTCTGAACGTGCAACGCGATATGCTATTCTTCCTCTCATAATTCTTTGCACATACGAATGCACAACAGTAAATATGCCTGCTGCTGTGTACGTGCGAGAGATAAGTTCGTCAAGGTTGCTCACGTAGATAGTGTTGTCTATCACTTCGTTTGTTACCTCTACAAACTCTTGGTCGTCCTCTTTATAGATGTACAGTTTGTTGTCGTCTGCTGTTATATAGATGACCTCTGCTGACGGGTCTTGCAACTCGTCAAGGTCGGTATATGTATCAACAGACACAACCTCTTTCGTTTCCGTTGCTCCCTGCGTAGAGGCAAGTGCTTGCAGTTGCTCTTGCAGGTCGCTCACGTCCTCGATATTGTGCGTGTGGGAAGAGTTAGCCTTGCCCGAAAGAGCCGTGCTGAACCTGCTCCACAAGTCGGAGATAGCGGCTTGCAGATGTTCCCAAAATACAAATGATTTACTTGTTGCCATTGTCTTGTTCTCCTATGTTAAAGGGTTATTACTTGCTGTGTCCGCTATGTAGTCAAGCACATCTTGAACGGTCAGAGCATCGTCCCCCTCATCGGGTATGGGCGTTGTGCTGTCTTCCGTTACAGGCGTTGTGCTTCCGCTGTTGCTTGCCGATGAAGGTATGCAGAAAGCGAAATCAGCCTTATAAAAGAGCATCTTGCTCTTGTCGGACTTGTATATCTCCAAGCAGTACGCACCTATTGCGAGTGTGGCTGTCACTGTGGCGGTCAGTCCTATGGTGAGCAGAGTGGGCTGTATGCCCGAACCGCTGCCGCTGATAGTATAACTGACCTGCGCCGTGCTTGCGTTGGCTCTGTTGTCGGTGGAGGGACTGCGGAGTACGATATACAAGTTGCTTTCGTCAGCAAGGAGCGAGCCTATGGTCGCCCCTACATTCAATGTTGCCGAAAAGCCTATTCCTTGGTGTATCTTTTCCATTTTACATTGATTGTTTAGAGTGATTACTGATTGCGTATCTCAATCTCTATGCGCTCGCCCTTTCGGTGTGCTTCTTCGAGAATAGTCCATAACCTGCGG
>FLNU01000022.1_pt1 | contig 36224 bp, 33 predicted proteins | sample 1140361 | NCBI WGS metagenome assembly FLNU01 (sample SAMEA3878206, study PRJEB12797) | bioreactor metagenome | biome: Moose rumen | place: Sweden | collected 2011-10 | reverse complement strand
GAAATGTATTCTGCCTATTGGCAATGATGTGTGCCATGCAACTGCCGGCACAGGGTATATATGACATCAAGGTGAAAGACGGAGCCGGCAAGGATGTGTCGTTGAGCGACTACAAAGGGAAGGTGTTGCTGATTGTGAACACCGCCACCCGCTGCGGGTTTACCCCACAGTACACCGAGCTTGAGGCGCTGTATGAGAAATATCATGGAGAAGGTCTGGAGATACTCGATTTCCCTTGCAACCAGTTCGGTGCCCAGGCGCCTGGCGCCAACGAGGAGATTCATGAGTTCTGTACCGCCAATTTCAATATCCAGTTCCCTCAGTTCGACAAGATTGAGGTGAATGGTGAGAACGAGTCGCCACTCTTTACATATCTGAAGGCTCAGCAAGGCTTCAAAGGTTTTGACACCAACGACCAGCGCGGGAAGATGATGGACGAGATGATGAAGCGACGCGATCCCGACTATGCCTCAAAGAGCGATATTAAATGGAACTTCACGAAATTCCTTGTATCAGCCGACGGGAAGGTGCTCAAGCGCTATGAGCCGACGGAGCCGCTCAGCAATGTGGAGAACGATATATGCATGGCCGCCAACAAGGTGATCAGTGCGATTATGTCGCGCCGTTCTATCCGTAAGTATCTCGACAAACCTGTGGAGCATGAGAAGCTGGAGGTGTTGGTCCAGTGTGGCATCAATGCCCCTAGCGGCATGAATGCCCAGCCATGGGCTGTCAGAGTGGTGGAGGACCAGCAACTGTTGAAGCAAGTGAACGACGTGTTTGTGAAAGCAAACCCCGAACAAGTGAGCCGTGACGCAAATTTCAAGAATATGTTCCGAAATGCGCCGAATATCATCTGCGTATGCACACCGACACGTGGAGGAGATCTCGACGCCGGTCTGCTCAGAGAGAACATCATGCTGGCCGCCCAGTCGATGGGACTCGGCACTTGCTGCCTGGGCGCTCCCGCGCGCTTTCTGAAGTCGGACACCGACTGCAAGTTCTTCCTCGACCGTCTGGACATCCCAGAAGGTTATCAGCTGAATTTTATCATCGCCGTGGGGTATCCTGATGAACAGCCGGAAGCAAAGCCGCGTGATGCCGGCAAGGTGAAATTCATCAAATAAATGGGTATTCATACGCTTTCGCACCAGTTTTTATGTCTATGCAATGGATAAAAACATCATTTTTTGAGATTTTTCAAAAAAAAATGATTTTTTTGTCTAAAAAATTTGCAGGTTCAGAAAAAAGCCGTACCTTTGCATTCGCAAACGAAAATCAAACGGTTGCAAGACATAAAAATTGGTGCGTTAGTTCAGTTGGTTAGAATATCTGCCTGTCACGCAGGGGGTCACGAGTTCGAGTCTCGTACGCACCGCAACCAACAAGGAAAAAGGAAGCTTTTAGGCTTCCTTTTTGTGTATTTACAAAAAGTTCATTATGGAAGATAAAAAGTCATACCTGTTGGAGAAACTAAAGGCAGAGCATTGTCTTTGGTCGTATGACGTGTCTTCAATCAGCAGTATTCCAGATGACATGCTGATAGAACTTACACTCATTCATCTTGACTTGGACGAAATCAATCTTCTTTTTGAAATCTATCCATATAAAAAGGTGAAGAATGTGTGGATTGAGCATGTGGTGGCTCAAGGTGAACGCTATTACACACTCAACAAGTTCCTTGCATGGTATTATTTCAAGATGAAACGTCCTGGTGCATACGTTCGCAGTATGGAAACCCGGGTACTTAATAAACGTTTGGCATTATGAAGGGACTGGCACTACATACTTCTGCTATTATTGACTCCATAAGCAAAATGGATTGTATAAAACCTTTTGTTCTTGTGGGTGGTACAGCATTGTCCATTCAGTTGAATCACAGGATGAGTGAAGACCTTGATTTTATGAAGTGGATAGACAAGCCTGGTGAAAAGCAGGATGTGGAATGGCACGTAATCAAGAGGGAATTGGAAACAATAGGCAGTATTGAATCCATGGAATTGTATGGTTTTGACATGGTGGAATTTGTTGTTGAAGGTGTGAAGTTGTCGTTTTATTGTGCTCCACGGAAGAGAATACCATCAATGGTGGAAATTCCTTTTTTGAACAATATTCGAGTGGCAGATATAAAGTCAATTGGAGCAATGAAAATGGAGACATTGCTCCGACGTGCCAAGTTCCGTGACTACTACGACATTTATTCAATCGTAAAGAAGGGAACTGACATCAATGAACTTATTTCCATGGCTCTCGAGCATTCTGGCCATAGGCTGAAACGTAAGAATCTGTTGTCGATGTTGACCAATGGAGAACTTTTCTCGAAAGACCAAAATATAAGTCACCTTTCACCCGTGTACGATGTTTCTGCAAACGAAATACAGGAATACTTAAAATCGTTGATAGGATAATAAAAACAAAGGAAAAAGGAAGCTTTTAGGCTTCCTTTTTCTTTGCCATTACTTTACGTTGAGATAGGTTTTCAGGGCATCCACATATTCCTCAAAGGCTTTCAGTCCTGTGGGGGTGACACGGCAGAAAGTGCATGGCTTTTTGCCCTTGAAGGTTTTCTCTACCTCAATGTATCCAGCCGCCGAGAGTTTGTCAATCTGCACGCTGAGGTTACCGGCAGTGGCACCTGTCTGCTCTTTTATATATGGGAAATCTGCACCGTCGGAACTGACGAGCAGCGACATGACCGCTAGTCGCAATTCTGAATGAAGGAGTGGATCTAATGGTTTGAACATAACAACACATTTTTATTTCTTATCCTGCACATATATCACAATTCCCGGGATGACCAGTCCGATTAAGGCCACAACGGCCATTACATAGAGCTGTTCTGCCCATGGAAATTTCAGGGCGCAGAAAAAGCCTCCCAGGCCGGCTATGAACCCGCAGACTTGCACGATACGGTTTTTGGTGATAAATCCCGTGATAGTGGAAGCGATGCCGAAGCAAAGGGAAATGATGCTGGTTAGGTTGATATAGAGGTTGCCAGAGAGATTACTATCCGATGCATAACATGTTAGTGTCAGCAATCCGCAACTAATCACTCCGAATATCACACCGATGGCTCCGATGAATATGCTGAAGGTGGCCCAAACTTGTCCTATTGTTTTACTGACGAAATTCTCTGGTACTGGTTCCTTGCGTTTATCTATCACTCTTTCGCCTAGATAACCAATCACCCACATCGCTGCCCACATGACATTCCACACTGGCCCACCATGGTTATTCCACAAGTACGATATGAGCAGTGCGAAGGCGATGACACAAATGCCCCACCAAACGAGTGAGTATGCTGAGTTCTTGGTGATTGTTCGCTGACTGCTCTCTATTGATTCCCTGATGATTTCCAGACTGCGCTCAGCAGTCAAATTCTCTTTTTCTTTCATGATTTTCTTTGGTTTAAATTCTACAACATGTTTTTGTATGGGTTGTCCGCACTCCTGCAGAAAGTGCAGACAAAACCCAATGTGTTCGAATCACGACGCAAAGATAAACAAGTTTATAATATAAACCAAATTATTTTGCAAACATTTTATGGTTTAGTGGAAAATTTAACATTTAAGTACAATTAAAGAGATTGTCGATATACGGAATTTGTCTATTTTATTTCATTTACTAATCTCCTTTAACAAAAAGTCCTGTAGTGTTTTCTTGTCAGGCAGTGAAAGCATATAAGTGGAAACAAAAAGGTTATTGTCCATTCCAGCAAGTGCATATTCCACCATTTTGTCGCCTTTACGTGTGCATAGCAATATGCCCACAGGTGGATTGTCGCCCTTATTCATTTCATTCTCCCTGAAATATGAAACATAGGCATTGAGTTGGCTCAAGTCGGCATGACGAAATTCGTCGTCTTTCAATTCGATGATTATGTTGCAGTGCAGTACACGATTGTAGAATACTAAGTCTGCAAAATAATATTCATCATCGATAATCATTCTTTTCTGCCGAGCCTCAAAACAAAATCCTTTACCCATTTCGAGTAGGAAATCCTGAAGGTGCGTTATCAAGGCATTTTCCAAATCATTTTCTGTAAATGCCTCAGGGCGTAGCCCAAGGAACTCGAAAGAAAATGGGTCCTTAATGGTGAATGCGGGAACGTTATTTGTATCAGTTCTTTCTAAAAGCTGTTCAGGTTTCTTGCTTATACCTGCGCGGAAATAGAGGTTTGTTGATATTTGTCTGCGTAATTCTTTTACACTCCAACAACATTGTATACATTCCGTCTCGTAGAAGAAACGTGCAAGTGGGTCATCCAAGGTTAGTATTTCTACGATGTGAGAAAATGAAAGATTAGACATCATTTTTTCCGGTGGTGTGACGAATTTCTCCGACATCATCGGATTATTCTCAATAGATTTCTCCGACATCGTCGGAGAAATTGCAGTCAAATAGTCTTTTATTTGAGGATAAGTCAAGTAGAACTTGCGGCTATTTGTAAGCAAAGTTTCATTAATTCCTCTTTTGTTCACTCGCTCTGCCAATCGTTTTAGAAGACGCTCTCCGTATTTAGCGCGGTCATTGCCATGCTGCTCATATTCCACTATATAGAATCCGATGACATAATTTCTTATAGTTGCAAAGCGGTTAATCGCTTTCACTGATGCAGAATAAGCCGAATCATGTAATTGAAGCACGAGCTTTGAGAGATGCTCGAATGAGAACACCGACTCTTTCGACCAATTCTCTGGCAAATTATATAGAACTGATATTCCAGGATGGTTTGTTTTTGTCTTGTCCATAAATATAGTTTATGATACAAAATTAGTAAATAACAATGAGAATTAAATGGATTTATTCGCAATTCATTAAAATAACGATTCAAAATGAGTTTTATTGAAAAGAATCTTTATTCTGACTGGTTTTAAGAAATAAAAAGTGAACGAAAAGTGCTCTTAGGATTATTTTTAGTAACTTTGCGTTAGCAAACATGAGTTACTTTACGCTGATGTATTTCGGTTACCTTTCGACAAGAGGATATTGGATTTTGAGGATTTGATTATCAGAGGTGAAAGAAGAATGGAAAGTGTGAATGCGCTACAAACATGATTCCATAATTTGACATTTAAACGACTTTACGAATCTTTCGCATAGTCTCCTAACGTCAAACGTAAAGTACCTATGAACAGCAAAGAGATCTCTGAAATGCGCTACAAATGCGCTACAGGCATTTTCAAGAACTTCTAAAACCGAATAATATTGCGATTAAGTGCTTGACTTATAAGTAGATTTCTAATTGAAGAATTTGAAAGGTTCTACTCTCGTACGCACCGCAACCAATAAGGAAAAAGGAGGCTTTCAGGCTTCCTTTTTGTGTATTTAGAAAAGGGTATCCATTATGGAAGATAAGAAATCATATTTGTTGGAGGAATATTACAATTCGCCATACGTTATTTATACAATAAAAGCAAAACATACTTAAAAACACAAATATGGGTACTTCTATAAATTAGTTTTAATTATTTCATGGGTACTCTATTGTGCTTCGACGCTTTACGTTTCTTAGCGGCATCTTTGTCCTTTTGTCTTGAACCATAGCTCGCTATGCTTCCGCGGCTGCAAGAACAAATCTACTCGCTAATAAACTGTAAATCTTCTGAAGCTAATTTATAGAACTACCCATATATGTTAAAGAATCATATTTATAAAATATTAATTGTATCGTTAGTATGGCCTTGTTATAAATACTATTCCATCTGGTTGATGTAATCAAGCAGGAAGTCCTCAACACCTATGTATAGTATACCAATTTCATCGCGCCAACGAACGATATAGTCGCGCACGACCACGATTTTCACAAATGAATCGTTAATCTTCGTAAGAGAGTTAATTTCCTGTTGTCGTTTGCTCTCTTCTGCAACCGTCAATGCAGACTGAATGTAATACCGTGTATGCCCTCTTTGACACACAAAATCCACTTCCAAGAGCGAACGCTGACGCTTACCCTCGGCATTGACAACAGTCTTTTCGACAACCCCGACATCCACACTGAACCCGCGAGCAACCAATTCATTGTAGATGATATTCTCCATGATATGATTCTCCTCCTGTTGGCGGAAATTCAGCCGGGCATTGCGCAGTCCCACATCGCTGTAGAAATACTTTTGCTGTGCACCGATGTATTTCCGTCCCTTGATGTCATAGCGCTCCGCTTTCTTCAAGATGAAAGCATCAACGAAGCAGTCAATATATGCGGCAATTGTATTATGTGAAATTTTTACTTGCCTTTCCGACTTGAAAGTATTCTCCAGTTTGGTGGTATTCGTCAGGCTGCCGACAGAGGAAGCAAGAATATTCAGCAGTACTTCCAACACCTCCTTGGAGCCTTTGAGATGATTGCGTTCTATGACATCCGTAATATAGGTACGTTCAAAAAGACCTTGAAGATAGGCCGCTTTCTCGGCATGCCCTGTCTTACTCAATACAAACGGCATACCCCCATACATCATGAACTCTGTCCATGCCATCCGACTGTCACCCTGATAGGCAGACATAAACTCATCATAGGTCAGCGGATTGATTCGGATTTCCTCACCACGGTCTTTGAACTCTGTGAGTATATCTACCGAAAGCATCTTGGAATTACTGCCAGTGACATATAAATCCACATTAGGCATTTTTTTCAACCCCAGCAGGACGTCCACAAAGCCTATTTTCTCATTCTTGTTGTCTGGAAGATAAGGGTTCGCAATGTTATCAACCTTTTGTATCTCATCGAGCAGTACATAGAAGTATCGAGACTGATCGGCACATTGCTCGCGGATATACTTACCCAACTCCAACGGATTACGATAGCGCGTGTTGATGTCCTCATCGAGTGCCAGCATGATAATATCACGATCCTGCACCCCTTCATCCAGCAGATGCTGTCGGAAAAGCACATTCAACAGGTATGACTTACCGCAACGGCGTATGCCCGTTACGATTTTAATCATACCGTTCTTTTTTTTGTCAATCACCTGTTTCAGGTATCTGTCTCTTTTGATTATCATATACAGACGAATTTTGTATAAAGTAACGTTTTTCGTCTGCGAAGATAAACAATGTTATTCAGAAAACAAAACTTCTACGTACTTTTTTTGTAAATAATCACACTTTTCGTCAGAAAACCATGCGCTAAACAGCGCACGCAAAAAGCGATTTCCTACGAGAAAATGTCACCTTGATGTCATTGACGGGTATTGGTGTGTTTATCATAATATATCGTTTTCTTATCATTACTAAATACGCAAATAATTCGGAAATCATGATGTATTTTCTGTTATTTTGCCTGAATTTGCATTCGAAATTGTTGCGTAAATACGCAAAACAATCGGAAGTATGGATAGGATTGACAGGAATTATTATCTCAAACAACTCATAGAGAAACGTGAGAACAGTCGTGTGAAGGTGATTGCCGGCATCCGCAGGTGTGGTAAGTCGGTGTTGCTCTTCGATATATTTAACGACTACCTGAAAGCTGATGGAGTGACTGATGACCAGTTAATTAAACTAAAGGAAAAAAACTGATTAAGCGAGAGTTTAATAGGATGGAAAAACTTTCTTTGTAACCAAAATTTACGTATTTCCGCAAAAATAGTAAATGCAGCAAACGTTATTACATCCAATCTGCACTGCGCCTACCTACTGATGAGAAGCGAGAGCAAGAACTTCGCTCCCTCAAACTTATCGATGACAATTTCCAAAAGTATGTCATCACGGAGGATCCAATCAGTATGTACCAAGACAATAACGGATTTGTCTTTCTGAACATCTACGAGTTCCTGCTAAACGAAGATAGTTTGTCTGTTTAGACAACATCAGTTATGGCGTTCAAACTCATGGATGATGACCCACCGGAAATCCTGCTCGTTCACGGCATAGTTAGAACCGTTTCTTTCTCATTTGATATGGATTAATGAAGGCATACCCTCTAATGTAAAGTTACGGAACCAATGCCTACAGTTCCATCCTCGCCGATGGTGAGAGGAGCGGAGAGTGTAGGCATATTCTCATAAGTTAGCACGAGTCCTGTTGTAAATTTGATTCCAGGAATAAATATCAGGGATGGCTCCTGACTCGTGAGGTCATAGCTGATTTGTTCACCAATCCACACGGGTTGCTCCTCGTCGAAGCCGCCCATGTCGGTGACAGTGTTCGTGGAAGTGACTATTTTTCGTGAGCCATCCCAAAATGTCACATCCTGGTCTTCTATGGTGTAACCGATTTGAGAACAGATTTGCTGCTGAATGTCATAAGGATTAACGGTGTGAGCTATATTTCAGGAAACGGAAACTGTCTTTATTTTATTGCATTTGAATCGAATTGTCAGTCCGATTATCATCAACATATCGGTTCCACTTATTTAACCTGTTTTATCCACTCAGCAATATCGCTGAGCACCTCAGGTGAGATAGTCTCCTCAATCTCCCGATATTCGGCGAGAAGGCCGGTTGTGGCATGTTGGAAGAGGTGGTTGAGTTCCGGATATTCTTTCGTACGGTTATGTTTCGACTTAGACAGGAGGCGAGAGATGGCAGAGAGATTGAGTGATGAGATGACCTGACAGTCGCGGTCGCCGTTAAGAGCGAACACCGGGCATCTTGTCAGGCGTATGTCGTCTGATGGGTCGTAGTCGATAAACCATCGTAACCAGGGATTGTTCTGTACCGTGGGCTGCTGACGGAATGCCTCCACAGTCATCACAGGAGGCATTCCGGCAAGCTCATATTCCTTGTTGGCCTGCGTAACCAGTATCGTGTCGCCTTTGACACCTGGTCCGGCAAGTGATATGATGAAATCCGTCTGTTTGCGCGCACCAAGCATGAAAGCAATCATTCCGCCTTCGCTATGTCCGAGGCACCCCACCCTGCTGAACGCTTTCTTACTGCGCAGGAACTCCATTCCCGCAGCAGCGTCGCGCATGAAGTCGGCAGAGGTGGCATTCTTCAGATCACCACCGGTGGACGCACCTGTTGCCCGGTCGTCGTAACGCAGGGAGGCGATGCCCTGCCTTGCCAGATAGTCAGCGATGACGAGGAAGGGTTTATGCTCGAACAGTTCCTCGTCGCGGTTTTGTTGCCCACTACCCGAAATGAGCAGAACCACAACGGGTTTGTTCTTTGCCTTAGGATTATAGTCCGTAGGATAAGTCAGAGTGCCTGCCAGCGTGGCGCCATCAGCCTCATTACAGAAAGTCACCTCCTCCGTATGATAAGGGAATGGCGGTTGAGGGGTCTGTGGCCGTTTCATTTCAACATTCCCTTTCTCAAATGTGAGAGGAAAGGAATAACCTCGTTGGGAGAAAGTACCGACGAGTTTCCCATCTGCCAGTCTTGCCTGATAAGTGGCATTGATGCTCTCAAATCTTACCGCCAGAGAATCGTCGGTGAGGCAGTTCTTATAGCCTCCGATACCTTTTGCGCCCTGGTCAGGACTGTCGATCGACACAGCAACGAATCCGTCGTTTTGCTCCAGGTGCAGAACCAGCGTCAAAGAGACCGCACCCAAATTGAGTTTTCCCGTCCATGCACCCAGGAGTTCGGTTGTTGGCTGCACTTGAGCCATTCCGGATGATGAAACGATGACAAAAACCATGAATACCAAAAATTTTCTCATATCAGCATGTTTTTTATATCCATCTTTTATTTGGTTTTGATGACAGCCACATAACCGCCGTCGGCTGCCATCCTCACTTTCAACTGTTTTCCAGCCTTCAGCCTGGTAGAACCGTGACTCACATCTGCAGGTTGTTTCCCATCGGCCCAGTACTCCAGCTCGCAGTCATTAATGTTAAGGAAAGAGAGGTCAAGGAATATTTCCCTCGGTTGTGATGTGTTCATCACCCCCACGTACCAAGTATCGCCCTTCCGTTTGGCCATGGCGATATAGTCATCAGGACTCCCCTGTAGGAACCGGATGTCATCCCATGTGGTCGGCACGATTTTAAGGAAGTCGGCTCCAGCCTGTCCGAGAATATTCCGCGGGTGGTCGCACACCACAGTGTAAGGACTTTCGTAAATCACAAATTTAGACAGTTCGGCACACCGTGTGTTCGGCACCATGGTAGGGCTTTGCGCTTTGTAGCCGGCAGGAGAGACATTGAGGAAACCTCCCGGCGTGTAGTCCATCGGTCCGGCGAGCATACGCGTGAACGCCAGTTTCACATTGTGAGCGGAACTGATGCCTTTATTCCATTTGTTATACTCGTTTCCCATCACACCCTCACGCGTCATGAAATTGGGATAAGTCCGCTCCATTCCGTCGTTTTTATACGCACCGTGGAAATCCACCATCAGATGATGCCGGGCTGCTTCTTCGACGACACGCCGGTACCAGTTGGTCATATACTGGTCGTCGCGGTCCATGAAGTCAATCTTCACACCTGCGATGCCCCATTGCTCATACTGTGCAAAAGCGGTCTTATAGGCGTCGTTGCGGTTCACATCCGCACTATAGAGCCACAGCCACAACCTCACGCCCTTCTGTCTGGCATAGGCGAGAATTCCCGGGAAATCGAGCTGCAGAGCCGGTCGGGTGATGTCTGCATCCGGAGTGTTGTATGGCCCGTACCACTGCCAGTCTATCAACATGTAAGGCCACGACTCCTCAGCCGCAAGGTCGATATACTCTTTAATCACGCCCGTCTCCATTTTCACTTCTCCACTCCACCAGTGATCCCAGGCGCACATGCCCGGCTGGATCCACGATGTGTCGTCCAGCATGCAAGGAGGGTTGAGAGTGCGAATCATCTCGCTCTCAATGAAACGGCCGGGCGAGTCGCTGATCATGATTACTCTCCACGGGGTGTAGATATCATCATCAAACCGCACTTTCACACCATCCTCATTCTCGCCGGGCAAAGGTGAGAGCATGGTATGCAGCACTCCATCCGCTCCAGAGAGATAGCAACCTGGATAGTTGTTGAGATAAGCCTCTGTGATGGCAAGAAAACGGCTCTTATCCACCTCCACGAGCATAGGTAATGCGGCCAGTGACTGCTCTGTGACTTCAGAGAGCGGACGCTTGAAGAACTCCCCCTCCTGCGGTGATCTGTATCGAGGCTGATATTCCGCCACGTATGCCTTAGCTGACTGAGGCAATGCGAACTGGGTCTGCTCTCGGACAATCTCTCTTGCGTTCAGTCGCTCGTTGGCATAAAGATGATATCTGAAAGCCACGCCCTCATCAAACGCCCTCACCTCCAGGTCCATCCGGCGACGTAGCGGCGTAGTCTCACACATCTGTACGACAGCCTCATTCCATCGCATGGCCACTTGTGAGTGTCTGTTGCAGACTACTGGAGTCCAATGCTCCTCTTTGGCCAGCACTTCTGTCGGGGTCAGCACTTGGAGGCTGTCACCCATGCTTCGCTCATTTAGGAACTGGAAGCCCATATCCGACTCTTCCACAAGCGTCTGTCCGTCGAAGTCCACCTGATAACGCAGCGCATCAGTGCAGTTCAAAACAAATGTGATTCTCCCATTAGGTGAAGTCAGACAAACAGGTTGTGCGTGGATTGGGGTCACCCGGGAGGATGACAAAAGGGTAATCAGTAAACACAAAACACGAAGTTTTGTGGACTTGGCATAATAATTCAGGTGTTGCATGTTGAAGATATTGAGAATTGGGAATTGCGGTATGAGGGATGGAAAAGCAGATGAATGATATCGCCGGCTTTATCTGATCTGCTTCACCGGAAAATCAAAGTAGGTGTCAGGGAACGGTTCGTCGGCCAGGGTGAAATGCCACCACTCGGTGGTCATTGGTTTGAAGCCGTGACTCAACATCGCCTTACGGAGTATCATGCGGTTCCGGAACTGCACCTCGGTGATACTGTCGTTCGGTGTATAGACAAACGTCTCCGGGTTTCCGCCGAAGTCGGGATGACTCTCATGTCCGAACCAGTCGAATGTGCCTCCCATGTCGAGCTCTTTCTCTGTAGTCATGTCAAAAAGCGTGAGGTCAACAGTGGAGCCTCGCGTATGTCCGCTCTTCTCGCAAATATACTCCAGCGGGAAAAGCATATCCTTCTCGAGGTCGGGATAGAAATACTGCTTCATCCTTGCGTCGCTGAAATCTTTCGACCATCTCACAAAGTGGTCCACAGCCCGTTGCGGGCGGTAGGCGTCGTAGATTTTCAGCCTATATCCCTGCTCCTTCACATCATCGCTCACGGCCTTGAGGCTGTCAGCCGCCTGTCGGGTGAGGAGTGCGGTAGGCTCTTCGTATCCGTCGATGCGGTCGCCCACGAAGTTATAAGTGCCGAAATAACGAATTTCGAGAATGACATCGGGAACCATGTCGGTGATTGTCACAAACTGACTGTTGTCGTTCACATCGACGGAAGACGCCTCAGTCTTCACTTCCCGTCTGCAGGAAGCCAAGATTGCGCAAAGCAGTAAGGCAGAGAGTAATAGGATCTGATTATTTTTTTTCAAGTCTTTTGTTATTATTAGTGAATCCATGTAATTCAAAGAGATAGTGTATGCTTTGCATAATTAAGAATAATAATTGCAGAAAGAGATAAAGATTAGCTGTTTTCTGCAGAATTGGAATGATATCAGAGATTTATTCCAGCTGGAGGATGGCTGGTAGGGATTCGTTGTGTAGTCGGTCGAGGGCAGTGACCATGATGGTGTGACCGTAGAAGTCGCCTTGGAGGGCAACGGAGTTGTCGGATGTGATGGCGCGGATGTTCTGCGGATTTTCGAGGTTAGGTGTCTCTCCCGGCATGAAGTCGTAGATGACGTAGGAAGCCGTTCGTTTGAGTTCTTTTTTTGTTTTGTCTTTCTTCCATGTGAGGAAGGTGAGTCCGTTCTGGAGCTGCACCTTTAGTTTTTTCGGAGCCTTCGGCGCTTTGTCCTTGATGAACGGCATGAGAGGCTGGAGCGCAGGATAGCGGTGGTAAATCTTCTCGAGAATGGTGCCGTAGTTGCCTGGGTTGTCGACCACTGCTGCCGCATACCACTGGCATGAGCCCTGTATGTTAGGCAGGCTTCGCTGAAGGAGATATTTCGCATCCATCTGGTGTTTTGTAGAGTCGTTAGGATCCTGTCCCTTCACGGTACGCTCCACATCCTGTCCGATGAAAACCGGACGGTTAGGGCAGTAGTCGTTCCACCAACGGAGGAGTACGCCGTAATCCGCTGCTTTCGTTCCGAAATTCCAATAGACCTGTGGGATGAGGTAGTCCACCCATCCTTCCTTCTGCCACTTCACCACGTCGGCATAGAGGTCGTCGTAGTTCTGCAGGCCGTTGGTGGCGCTGCCGTAGGCCGTATTCTGTCCGCTACGTTCGTTACGGTAGATGCCGAATGGTGAGATGCCGAACTTCACCCATGGCTTCACCTTGCGGATCATCTTGTGAAGATCTCGGATGAGGAGGTTCACATTGTCGCGACGCCATTCCGCCAGGTTGTCGAACCCACGCGGGTCAGTCTGGAAATCCGCCTCGTCGTTGAACTTCAGTCCTGCTTCCGGATACGGGTAGAAATAGTCGTCCATGTGGATGCCGTCCACATCGTAATGACGGAGGATATCCTCCACCACCAAGCAGGTGTAGGAGCGCGACACCTCAAGAGCCGGGTTGAGGATGAAGAGGTCGCCATACCGCACAATCCACTCCGGATGTTGAAGAGCAAGATGGTTGGCAGCCAGCTCTGTCGTCCCTTTGGTTTTCATCCTATAGGGGTTAATCCATGCATGGCACTCCATGCCACGGGCGCGGCACTGGCTGATCATCCACCGCAGCGGATCCCATCCGTCGTCGGGCGCCAGTCCCTGCTGTCCTGTGAGATAGCGGCTCCACGGCTCGTAGGATGAGCGGTAGAGGGCGTCGCCTTCCGGACGGACCTGGAAGATAATGGCGTTGATGCCGTCGGCTTTCAGCACGTCGAGCTGAGAGGACAGCATCTGGCGTATCTGCTGTGGCGACTTACCGAGGTACTGGCCGTTGACACACTGGATCCATGCGCCACGGAATTCCCGTTTCGGATGGAGGAGGGACTGAGACGGCTGTGCGGTGGCACAGCTGACAAATGCCAAAGCAAGGATAGCGAGGAGAAGTTTTTTCATTTAGTGAATTTTCTTTTTTTTAAATTACAGAAACGGGGTGAGAAGGTGTCCGAACCAGGCGACACCTTTTTTCCAGGTGGTTTTCCGATTCCATTTGGTTTCGTCGAGCAATATGGAGTGTTTCTTGTCCTCCTCGAACATGTTGACCAGCTGCATGGTGACATCGCGGTCGAAGATGGCCGTGTTGACCTCATAGTCGTATCGGAGGCTCCGGCTGTCGAGGTTGGATGAGCCGACGGTGCAGAACGTGTCGTCCACCATCATGGCTTTGGTGTGGTGGAATCCCGCCTGGAACATATATACTTTAGCCCCTCTCTGCGCCAGGTTGTATGCCCAGTAATGGCTGGCATCCGGCGTGAGCGGTATGTCGCTCTTCTCCGACACCATAATCTGCACATCCACTCCCCTTTCGATTGCCCTGTGAATGGCTTTGCGTACGGTGACGGTAGGTACGAAATACGGGTTGATGATTTTCACGCACCGTTTGGCATTGTCGAGCATGGAGATATAGAGATGGCGGATGGACCGGTTTGTCACGTTGGGTTCACGGTCGACGATTGCCACCCTGGCGTTTCCCACCTTCGGCCGGTTGGCAGGGAAATACCTGGCCCCCGTAAGCAGATACCCAGTCTGCTTTGCCCACATCTTCACGAAGATACGATGGAGGTCGTCCACCGCCGGTCCGTGAATGCGCATGTGCATATCGCGCCACGGTCCGATTCCTTCCAGTCCGTCGATATAATAATCAGCTACGTTCATTCCGCCAGTATATGCTGTCGTTCCGTCGATCACCACGATTTTGCGGTGGTCGCGCGGGAAGATATGGTTCACCCACGGGAAATTGATCGGGTCGAATTTCTCTAACTGTATGCCGAGTGAGCGGATGGAATCGTGTTTCGCCCGAGAGAACGGCTGGTTGTTGGATGAGTTGCCGAACGCGTCGTACATCACACGCACCTCCACCCCTTCCTGTGCCTTCTGATGGAGGAGGTTGATGAGGATGGTGTTGATGGAGTCGTTGCGGTAGTTGAAATACTCCATGTGGATGAAGCGTTTTGCCTCTTTCACATATTTGAAGAGATCCTCAAACTTGTCGTGCCCGGTCATGAGGAGGGTCACGGCGTTTCCGTCGGTCACGCTCACCCCAGTCAGCCGCAGCGCCTCCATCTCCAGTGAGTCGGACTTGAGGGAGTCTGTCTGCAGGTTTGTGTTATTGTCTGTCTGCGCAAAGATATCAGCAGAAAGAACTGTCAGAAGAAATAGCAGTAATGTATATCGTCTCATGATTGGTTGTTATCGTTTAAGAAGTGTTGAAGGAGCGGCATCCAGTCTTGGTTTTCAGTCACATGGAGTCCGTGGATGCCCAGTTGCCGGGCGGCACGCACATTTTTCTCGCCATCATCGAGGAACACCGTCTCTCCAGCCACGATACCCGCTCCTGAGAGAAGTTTCTGGAAGATGGTGACCGACGGCTTATAGTCTTTCATCACATAGCTGTAGAACGACTGATGGAAATAGTAGCTGAGCGGGTGTCCGTCGCCACTGAACGTAGGCTGTTCTGTCCAGTCGAAGATAAACGGGTTGGTGTTACTCAGCATGATGACGCGGTATTGTTCCTTAAGTTTCAGGAGGTTGTTGAGCCGGTTTATATCCACGTTGTCCACATATCCTATCCATGCCCACTGTGCCTGCTGGAATGTGATGGGTGCGATATGGGCGCTTTCCCCACCCGACTGCTCACGAGCTTGTCGTGTGAGTTCGTCGAGGAACTGCTCAGCCGTGATGGTGCCGTTTTCCACCTGCAGGAAGATGCCGGTCTGTCCATATAGTCCCATCTGCTGACGGGTGTTTTTGACGCCGAGGCTTTCGAAGCGTTCCCACGCCCTTTCCGGCGTTAGGGGGAGTACCACACCTCCCATATCGAATACCAGGTTCTTGATCATTGTCTTATTTTATTTTAGGATGCAGAGAATGCAGAGAATGCAAAGAATGCAGGGACAATTGTTTTTTTGTGGGCAGGTATAAAGCACAGCCTCTACGTGATTGAGCTACGGTACAACATCTCTCCGCTCTCACCTCTTTCCCTACCACTGTATCGGCATCATGCCGTGTTGCTCGAGGAAGTGGTTCGTGAGGCTGAAATGGTGGTTGCCGAAGAAACCACGGTGAGCAGAGAGCGGAGACGGATGGGTGGATTTGAGCACCAGATGCCGTGAGGCGTCGATGAGCGGAGCTTTGCTCTGTGCATAACTGCCCCAGAGGATGAATGCCACATGAGGCCGCCCTTCGCTGACCACTCTGATGACCGCATCGGTGAACTGCTCCCATCCTCTTCGCTGGTGAGAGCCCGCCTGATGCTCTCGCACGGTGAGGGTGGCATTGAGCAGCAGCACACCCTGGTCCGCCCATCGGGTGAGGTCGCCTGAGAGCGGTATGTCGCCCCCCACATCGTCCTTGATTTCCTTGTAGATGTTGACGAGCGATGGGGGAACACGTATGCCGTCGGGCACAGAGAACGCCAGTCCTTGTGCCTGTCCGGGCTCATGATAGGGATCCTGACCAAGAATCACCACCTTCACACTATCGAAGGGACAGCGGTCGAAAGCATTAAAGATCTGCTTTCCCGGGGGATAAATTCTGAATTGGCGGTATTCGTTTCGTACGAAATCTGTGAGCTGTTCGAAATAGGGTTTGTCGAATTCCGGTTGCAGCCGTTCTTTCCAGGATGGTTCTATTTTAACGTTCACCTTATATGATAATTAGGAATGATGAATCAGGAATGGTACTTGATCAGTCCCTGCATGGGTGATTGTTGGATATCGCCGATTTTGAATCCCAGCTTTGTGGCTGTCTCTGTAAGTTCGTTGCGGTAAAACCATGCGATGGAGCCCACGAAAGAGACCGGCAATTCGGGGCAGTTGTAGAGGTTGACATTACGCAAGAAGAACTGTGAGAAGCAGTCGATGAGAAAGTCGTGTATCTCCGGGATATCTCTATGTCGCGCACAGAAAGGTGAGAGTGACGCCAGGAAACGGTTCGGCATCTTTTCCCTGTAAACTTTCTGAATAATGATTTGTGGTGTTAGTTTTGTCTCCTTCAGGAAGAGGCTGCATACCTCGTCGGAGAACTGGTGTTTGAGGCAGTTGCCTACCAGTCGCTTGCCGATATATCCCCCGCTACCCTCGTCGCCGAGTATAAAGCCGAGCGGAGAGACATTGTCGACAATCTCCTCACCATCGTAATAGCAGGAGTTGGAGCCCGTGCCTAGAATGCAGACGATGCCCGGGTCATGGCCACAGAGTCCTCTGGCAGCCCCCATCATATCACTCATCACATCAATGCGAATATCAGTATTGAGTGCTGTTCTCAATGCCGTCGCCACCACCGGAGCCTTTTCTTTAGTGCATCCAGCTCCATAGAACATCACCTTACGAATGTCGTCTATGATGCCATTGAGTCCCACCGTCTTTTCATAGAGCTCAATCTGCGGCACGAGTTCGGCGGAGAGAATCACGCTTATCTCATGTTCGTCGAGTTGAAAAGGATTGATGCCCTGTGTGGTCATCAGCCTGACATGCTGCTCACCCAAGAGGCACCATGCCGTTTTTGTAGATCCGCTGTCGGCAATTAATAACATTCGAGGTAAGTCGTAAGAAGTGATAAGAAGTTTTATTCTTCGGAGAACTGTCGTATGCGTTGTTCTTCGCGCAGGTTGCAGACGAGGAGCGTGTTGTCGTTCTCAGCTACGATGCAGTCGGCAAGCCCCTGAATCACCACTTTTTTCTCTCCAAGGGTATGTACGATACATCCGGTAGTGTCGTGCAGTATCACATTGTTTCCCACGACAGCGTTTCCGTTCTGGTCGCGGTCGAGGAGTTGGAGGAGTGATCCCCATGTACCCACGTCGCTCCATCCGAAGTCTGCAGGATAGACGAAAATCTCCTCCGCTTTCTCCAGGATGGCATAGTCCACTGATATGTTCGGACATTTCGGGAACTGGCTGTCGATAGTCTCCTGCTCCTTGTCGGTGCCGTAATACGGCAGCATAGACTCGAAGATGGAGTTGATTTCCGGGGCGTAGATACGCAGTGCGTTCACAATGGTGCTGACGCTCCAGATGAAGATGCCAGAATTCCAGAAGAAGTCATCGTGTCGTATATATTCTTTTGCTGTGTCGATGTCCGGCTTCTCTTTGAAGCTGTCCACGCGGAACACATTCCTGTTTTTTAGTGATGCGGAAGAGAGGTCCGCCTGTATATAGCCATATCCTGTCTCCGGTCTTGTCGGTCGCATACCGATTGTGACGATGGCATCCGACTGTGAGGTGAACGTAAGTGCCTCTTTGACAACCTCTTGGAAATTCTGCTGGTTGATGATGATATGGTCGCTTGGTGATACCACGAGGTTGGCCAGTTTGTCTATCGACTTGATTTTCCAAGCCACGTATGCGATGCACGGGGCAGTGTTTCTCCTGCATGGTTCGAGAAGGATATTGCCCTGTGGCACCTCAGGCAGTTGCTCCTTCACAATCGTTTCATATTTCGCACTGGTTACCACCCACACGTTCTCCGGCTGTACGATTCCCTTAAATCTGTCGAAAGTCATTTGCAGGAATGTGCGTCCGCATCCGAGGATGTCGATAAACTGCTTGGGAAATTCGGTGGTGCTCATTGGCCAGAACCGGCTACCTACCCCACCTGCCATGATTACCAAATGATTGTGATTACGAGCCATACTTACTGAATTTTTATCATTTTCGAATTGAAAGTGCAAATATACGAAAAAAATACGGTTTAATCCGTAAAATGGCGGAAAAATCTGTCAGAACCGGAAGTCGAGCTGCACATCCACGAGATTATAGTTATGTTCGGCACGTGTTTTGTCGTTCACCCTTGCATATTCAACGTTGAGTTGCAGGTTTTTATTGAACATGTAGTCGGCGCCGATTTCGTAGAATGTTTTCGCTGTATCCCAGCCTTTACGGTTGCGGTAGAGGTCGTAGCGTGCTTTGACATGGAGTTTGTTCTTGATGACCGGTGCGATGCAGAGGGCATAGAATCCGTCCGCCTTATCGCCATCCTCCCGATTGGCTCCAAACCCTTGACTATGTACATATTCCGACCGGAAAGTCCAGTCGTCAAAAACATATTCAGCCGACAGTGCATAGCGGTTTTTCTCCATACTCTTACCATCAATCACCCGGCTGCCCGTCCATCCGAAAGCTCCGATACGCATGCCTTTGACCGGCATCACCCACATACCTCCGATGATGTCCTTTCGGTTGTCTGCATCTTTCTTGTTTATACCCTCTCCATTAAATACACCCAGCTGATAGTGAAGCAGATAGCGTCCAGTACGGTTTTTCAGGAAATCGCCTTGTATCTGTAGTCCGATGTCCCGTCCGTTAGAGGCATGCTCACCGCTGCGGTCGGAAAAACCAGCCAATTTCGTCACATTCTGCGAGTACGACATAAAACCCTGAGTGATCGGGTGCATCGGGTTCTCGAATGTGAACGGCCGTTTAAACTGCCCCGCTTTCACTTGAAAGAACTTATAGTGTTGCCATTCTCCAAAGAGATCCACGAGACGTGGAGAGGAGCCCAGAGAGGATGTGTTTCCATTGATCTGTATCTGTGTTTTCCAATAGAAATCCCGGGTTATACGTCCTTCAAGAGCGATACGCGCCAAACGCAGGTTGAAAGAGTTCTCCTCGTCTGGCTTCTTATCGTCCGCCTGATACTGTATCATGCCAAATCCGCTGAGTTTGATGTCCTGCACCCACTGTGGGAGCTGGATGATTGTTTTTTTTCCGGGATTCTCTTGTGCGGAGCAAAGAGTGGTCATTGCAATAACTGCAAAGAGGCAAATAACTTTTCTCATAATGATTAGATTAACGGTGAACAAATCATTTTAAAGAAAGAAGAAGTTAACCGCCCGTACAACTTCCATCACCTCGTCGTCAGTCATGACCGGAGAGATGGGGAGTGACAGTTCCTGTTGTGCAATCCGCTCAGCCACAGGCATCTGATGAGTCCCTTCCCTGCTGAAGCACTGCTGTTTATGAGGTGGTACCGGATAATGGATGAGTGTCTGAATGCCCAGCTGTTTGAGGTGTTGCCGCAATTGGTCACGCAGAGTGGAAAGCACAGGGAAAAGGTGGAATACGCAGTCGTTTTTGCTATCGCGGAGTGGCAGTTTCACATACGGGTTGTCGATATTGTCGAAATAGAGCTGTGCAATATCTTTCCGTCGCTGGTTGTCATCGTCGAGGTGTTTCAGCTTCACATCCAGTATTGCCGCCTGGATTTCGTCGAGGCGTGAGTTGCACCCCACATAGTCGGCATAATATCTCTCACTGAAACCATAGTTGGCGATGGAACGCGCCGCCTCTGCCAGTTGGGGGTCGTCGGTGGTGATCATTCCTCCGTCGCCCATTGCCCCGAGGTTTTTCCCAGGATAGAAACTGTGTCCCGCGGCATCGCCGAGTGCTCCTGTCCGGCGTTCAGCGAAGCGGCATCCATGTGCCTGTGCGTTGTCCTCAATGAGTTTGAGGTTGTTTTTCCGGCAGATGTCGTGAATCCGTTCGGAATAGGCACAACAGCCATAGAGATGGACTATCATGACGGCACGGGTGCGAGGGGTGATGGCCTGCATCAGCTGGTTTTCATCTATCATCAGAGTCTGTGGGTCGGCATCGACATATACGGGTGTGAGACCGCTTTCGTATATGGCAAGCGCGGAAGCAATGAAAGTGTTGGCCGGTACAATTACCTCATCGTCAGGCCGGATCTGTCCAGTCTGAATATATGCTTTGAGGATGATACTAAGCGCATCGAGTCCGTTGCCAGTGCCTATAGCGAAACGGGAGCCAATGAATTTGGCATAATGCTGTTCGAATTGCTCAAGTGCCTTTCCACGGATATACCAGCCCGCGTCCATCACCTTGTTGATGGCGCGGCTGATTTCGTCGCAATGGCGTGCATTGATTTTTTTTAGGTCAAGATAAGTTATCATATTTTTTAAGAGGTGAGAACGGAGGTTGATAGCTGTAAAGCACAAGATTGCCGCATCGGATACAAAATTACGGAAATAAACGGAATACGCCAAATAAAACAAAAAAAAAGCGATGCACTCTTGCACCGCCTAAGTCCTGAAAAATTGTATCCTTAACAATCTTTTTAGACTTACCTTAAAAAACTAACTAATACTATTGAATCCTAACTAACCAAACTTATTAACCTTAATTAATAACTTACTAACCTTAAAAAACTAAATACCAAATGATGATATTTTTTTGCGGCATTCACATGCGGCTAATGTACTATATACTATTACCTTAATCTAATCTAATACCTTTTCTATGTTACTAAAACACCTTTTATACCTTAATGTTACTAAAAACCTTAATACCTAATCTCTCATATAATGTTTCACAAGGTGTGAAAAACCATTGTATTTCTGATTTCGATGCAAAGTTACGACAGTTTCATAAAGTGGAAAACAAAACAAGTGTACTTTTTACAATATTTCCTCGTTTTCTTGACATAAATCAAGAATTGTGTGGGCACACATGCGAGAAAGTTTAGAGTTTAGGGGTTATAGTTTAGAGCGGAGAGGGTTATTTGGGCCAGGAGCCGAGGTTTTTCATTTGTTTAAGGATAAATTTCTGGCGTTTGTACATATAAGTGGACGGATGAGCGCTGTTGAATTTGATGGGATTGGGAAGTGTGGAAGCGATGAGTGCACACTGGTGGCGGGAAAGTTGTTTGGCTGTAATACCGAAATGTGCTTGTGCCACCGCTTCTGCCCCGTAGATGCCGTCCCCCATCTCGATGGAATTGAGGTAAACCTCCATGATCCGTTCCTTTGACCAGAACAATTCGATGAGGAGTGTGAAATAGGCCTCCAGTCCTTTTCTGACCCATGACGACTGCGGCCAGAGGAAGACGTTCTTGGCAGTCTGTTGTGTGATGGTGCTGGCTCCCCGCAGTCGTTTTCCCTCCCGAGTCTCCTTATATGCTGTGGAGATGGCTTCGAAATCGAATCCCCAGTGGTCGAAGAAACGCTGGTCTTCGCTTGCCCATACGGCAAGTGGCAGTTGGTCGGATATTTCTGACATCGGCACCCACTGATGTTCGAGTCTTGTGGTTTTACCCGCTTTCTTCTGTTCCGCTGTGCGGATAAGCATCAACGGCGTATATGGCACAGGCAGCCACCGGTATGCGATGACAGCCAGTATAGATGTGGCGAAAAAGAGAATGAAGAGCCACTTGAGAAATTTATAAATAAATTTCAAATTAGGAATGAGGAATTAGGAATGAGGAATTAAAAAGCCGGAATCCGGTGATTCGGATTCCGGCTGTCATTTTAAACAGTGGGAGATTACTGGAGTGTTCCAGCCTCAGCTGCGTTAATCATAGCCTGAGAAGCATACATGTAAACCTCCACGCGGCGGTTCTGCTCCTTACCGGCAGCAGTAGAGTTGTCGGCTACCGGCATATCCTGTCCAAGTCCTTCAACAGCCTTGATGCGAGTTGAGCCGATTCCCTTGCCGAGCAGGTAGGAAGAAACGGAGTTTGCGCGGCTGAGCGACAGCTCCTTGTTCTTCTGTGCGTTCACATCCGGATCGCTCACGCCCTTGAATCCAGTGTTGTCGGTATGTCCCTGGATGGCGATGTCCACGTCAGAATAAGGGACGAGCACCTGTGAGCAGAACTGGTCGAGAGAAGCCTTTGCAGTGCTAGAGAGGTCGGCAGAACCCGTCTTGAAGAGGATACCAGAGTCGAAAGTCACCTTTACAGCCTCGAGTCCGTTAGCGTCGGTGATTCCCTCCACCTGTGCGTTAGCCACGGCTGCAGCGGCTTCCTTGGCCTTATCCATCTTATTGCCGATAAGCACACCGGCAGCACTACCAACGACACCACCGATAACGGCACCGAAAGCAGTTCTTGAAGTCTTGTTGTCATGTTTTCCTGCAGTGATATTACCCAGCAGTCCTCCGATTGCTGAACCTGCAGTTCCTCCGATAACTCCACCTTTTGTAGCGTTGTTCACACCGCAACCAGAAAGCATCATGATTGCAGCAAGTGCATAAGCACCTAATTTCATCAGTTTCATAATCTAATGTCTTTAGTTAATAAATAGGTTATTAATATTTAGATATTAAATGCAAAATTAAGTAAAAATTTTTGATTTGCAAGAAAAGCGGGTAAAAAAGTGATAATACGCGCATTTCTTTAGCAAATTTCACGGGTTGACGCACTCCATGCGGTTGCCTCGAGAGTGACCGGCATAGGCAGGTGCATAGGCACACTGCACTGTGGCGATACCGTTGGAATAGTTACCCGGAGATGTCACATACATGTCGAGATCCACGGTGGCAGTGCCTTTCGAGAACCAGTCGAAGAAGAAGTCAGCCGATGCATCGTGGAGTGCGAGGTAGCCACCCCGTCCGCCGAGCATCTGGTAGCCCGACAGCACTTTCTGCGGTTCGAGGCAAGCGGCATGTTGTGAGCGTACCTGTACGAAGTCCATATCCCGGTCGGCGGTGATGACATGTCGCATCCTCACCTTGTCGCCCACTTTGAACCGATAGCCGTCCTCCACAGCCACCCATTCCTTTCCGTCACCCACGGTCTGCTCCACATAGAACCTCCGCTCGATGGTGAGTGACTGTCCGTTCTGCTCCATCCGGTCGAGCTGCTCGAGGCTCTGTCCATAAACACAACCCCAAGAGATACCCGGTGAATGCTTGGTGACAGTCACCGTCGGCCGTTTGTCGCGCATCACCTCTGCCACCATCGTCTCCGGCACCGGTTCTTTGGAATATCCGATGCCCGCCGTCTGGTTGGTGATCGGGAGTTCTGCCCCGCCGACGACCACGGTCGGCTTCACCGGCTCATGGAACGTGGTGTCAGGCGAGAGTGAGAGGAGAATATCCACCGCCTTGATGGTGTTGATCAGGCTGTTCCATTTCTGCGACTCCTTCTGCCGTAGCAGCCATATCTGCATATCGTTGAGATATGCGTCGGTGTCGTTGAAGTCCTTTCGTGTTGACATCATCGCCCGCATTGTTGCGATATGTGTAGGCAGTTTGTAGTCGTACCAGGAATACTGAGCCTGTTCCGTATCGAAGTAGCGTCCCATGCCCGGTTTCTCCACTATATACTCACGGAGAGAGCGTACGAATGCCAGCGCCTCCTTGCTGCGTTGATAGGCCTGGAGAGTGACAGCGCAGTTGGCGCGTCCGTACATCGTCAGTCGGGTCACTTTCCCGCTGATGCGGTTCAGGTAGTCGTTGATCATCGTCTCCGTGCTCTTCTTTGCCTTATGCTGTGAGATGGAACACATATACATATAATGTAGCGACGACTCAGAAGGTAACAGTTTCTTTTCCTTGCGATAATATTTCTCATAGTCCTTCAGTTCCTCCTCGTCGAGATATCCGAGACCCTCCTGCAGCATCTTCTCAATGGTGGCATCGGGCGTTTCCCCCACTCCACGGTAATAATCCTGTAGCATGGATAGCATATCGCACACTGCGAAAGTGGTGTAGTAGCTCGGTTTCATGCCTTTGAACCAGGTCCATCCTCCGTTGTAGAGCTGGAGGTTCTTGAGCTTGTCCACTGCTTTTTTGATGCGGCTGTCCATCAGGTTTTGGTTGAAAAGCTCCGCAATCTTATGCCGCTGTTCAGTCTCGTCCTGTGCTTCGAGCATCCACGGAGCCTCCTGCAACAGGATATCCTTCAGCTCCTGGTTCTTCGCCAGTTCACTGGTCATAGTGGTCTCACTTCCCGTCTCGTTCTCCCATTGCCGGATGAGCGTCTGCAACTTAGGCATACGCGAGGCCAGATGCTGTGCCACCTTATTCACATACAGAGACGCCGCCCAGTCGATGGCGCAGTCGTCTTTCGGGGTCATCACCCCGTGGAGCGCCAGCACCACGTTCCATGCGGGGTTGTCGGTATAGTCCACCACCATTCGCCTGTGGGTTGCCGTCGGAGAGTTGTGGTTGAACAGGGATGAGATATCCACAGCTTTTGTGCCCTCGCCTTGTATATAGAACGGCACTGTCTCTGTGACGAATTTCTTGTCGGAGAGTACAGGCAGCCAGTTGCGTTCACCGTCAGAGGCTGTGCCGTCGGTGGCAGAGATTTCGCAGACAAGCATGTCGTAGTCGTCCGTCACCTCGTAGTCGAACGAGGCGTTAGTGGTCTTTCCCGCCTCCACGTTGAAGTCCACCGCCTGTGTATAGACAGTCTTGTCGGTAGCAGGGTCCACCAGTTTCATATACGCCTTACCGTTCACCGTCTGCTCACACTGGTTGATGATACGAGTGGTGAAGGTCATCTTGTCACCCGTCCGCGCGAATCGCGGCATATTCGGCTTCACCATAAAGTCCTTGGCCGCCACCACAGTGGTCGTCAGGCTTCCGTAGTCCATGTCTTTCGTATGAGCAAGCGACATGAATTTCCATGTGGTGAGGCTCTCCGGGAGAGTGAAGGCGATGCTCACCTCTCCGTTTTGGTTGCTCACCAGGTCAGGATAGAAGAAAGCGGTCTCAGAGAAGTCGGATCGGAGTTGCAGCTCCGGCGCTTCGACCGGCTCCTGTCCGCCACCATTATCATCTTCGTTCTCCATATCCATTTGTGCCGACTGCTTGCCCACTGCCACCTCTTTCAGTGAAGAGGTTTCCACAAATTCCGCCATCGGAGCCTCATCCATCAATGCTTCCTCTTGTACAACGCCCAGCGCCCTGCTTTTCATCATCGGCGCTGCAGCAGTTGCGAACAGCATGTCGTTACGTGCAAACTTATAGCGTCGGAACGCCCATTCGAACGGCTGGAGCATGTTGTAAACACGGTTGTCGTAGTGAATACTTGTCCCCTGGAACTGGAGACTGGCGTTGAGCCATCCTTCATAGGTGGAAGAACGGTTGAAAGACACATTCGGAGCATTACGGCTGAAAGAGAGGCCGAACGGCCAATAGTTGGCGTTGAGTGCATCGAGCGATGCGTCATACATCGCCGCCAGCATCTGTGCCGTCACGGGTTTGCCGTCCTTGTCCCTCACTGTCATGGTCCATGTCTCCTGCTGTCCCGGCAATAGCCGGTCGCGGAAGGTGCTCCATGCCACTGTCAGCTTCTTTTCCGGTTTCATGTAGGTAAACTGCCTCTGCAGATTGTGTGGTTCGTTGTCTTTCACATAAGTGAGGAAGAAGGTCAGTCCGTTTCTGTATTCCGGCTTGTAGTCTATATGCAGATGTTGTATCTTGTTATCGCAGGTTTCGATTCTTTTGCGCTCCACTTTGTTATGCGAAATGAGGTAGGCATAGATGAACGGCTTGTCGGCCGACACGGAATAATAGAGGTCAATCGGCTTGTTTTCGCCGAACTCGCCCGATGCTGTATAGAGCCAGTCGTTCTGAAGGCTGATTTTTTCCTCATTAAGTGAATAGAGGGTGAAACGTGTTGAGCCCTTGATTACATTACCTTTCGCATCTACCGACGTTGCCTCCAGACGGTAGGTACCCAGCGGCAATGATGAAAGTTCCGGTATGCTGAATCTCTCATTCGCGACGAAAGAGCCGTTTGTGACGGTCTCTTCTGAGTCTTTGGCTCCTTTCGCATATCGGATGAGTTTCCACTTGCCCTTTGCCTCCACCTGCTTTCCGTCTGCGTTCTTAGCCGTCACAGAGATGTCAGCCGGCTTGTCGCGGTCCACATTGTCCGGCACATTCATACTGATTCCATATTCCTTGCCCGACACATTCAGCACTGTGTACTGCTCATGCGACTCTCCAGCCTGGTCGGTCACCAGTGCGTTCACCTTGAACCGCATGATTTCAAGAGAAGTATAGAAGGAACGGCCCGTTTCAGACTCATCTTCATCGTCGTCGCGTTCAGCCAGGTCGCCGTCGAGGAACACATCCACCGAGAAGCGTCCCTCATCGTCCGTCACCGCCTCGAGTGTGTTGATTCCTTCCCAGTTCCCGTCGTAAAGCCGCCTCCAGAGGGAAGCATCCTGCATCGACACGTCGATTTCCACTTTTGCGCCCTGTACCGGCACTCCGAAGTATGTCTTTGCCACGCCCGTCACGGTCACGGTGTCGCCAAACGAGAGTTTACCCTCCTGTTTGTCGAAGGTGATGTCGAACGTAGGCCGTTTGTATTCCTCCACTTTCACACTGTGCGACTCGTCGCCGAAGCGTATCTGGAAACTGCCGTTGAGCCGGTCTTTCGGTATGACGAATTCCGTTGTGGCCATACCCCATTCGTCGGTGGTGAGTTGCCTGCTTCCGACAACCTGGTGATTGGTGTCTCTGAGTTCAGCTTTTACCGACTGGTTGGGCAACACCTTGAATGCATCTCCATCCTTTTCATATACATAGCCAGAGACATAGATGGTCTGTCCAGGACGATAAATAGCCCGGTCGGTAAATACCTTATAAAGATTCGTTCGCTTTTCTACTTCAGGTTCGTATCTGCCCTGTCCATAGATATAGCATCTGCCACTCTGGTCGTTATCGCTCCGCTCAGCGATGGCATAGTATCTTCCATAGTCTTCCTGGACATCGAAAAATATCTGACCGTTCGCATCAGTCTGATAAATCGTCCGACTGATATCCTGTTTCCCTCTGACATAGCGTTCACGGTACAGATTCACTCTGCATTTCGGTACCGGCAATCCCGTTACGGCATCGTTCACGCACACCACTGTTCCCTCCTGTGGTAGGACGAAAGCGGTGAGTTTCAGAGAAGTCACACTGAATTCATCAGATGTTGCACTTTTTCCTTCAGCCTCCACCGTTGCATAGTAAGATCCCGGTTTGAGCGTCACCTCCACCGAGTCAGTCGTGGTGTTCTCTACCTTGTCATTGGATGCTGAATATGTGGTAGATACGACCGTTTTTTCAAAGACGACATTTTTTTTCCGGTCTTTCACTGTCAGCTTCACCTGGGGCACATTCCGGTGGGTCACGCCAATGAGGAACGGTTTTCCTGCCGCGACATTGTGTTCCACGAGCGACACAGACACCATCTTGTCGAAACAGCTCTTTTCAGCGGTCTCGAATGTCTTGGTATGTTTGGAGTGAGGATAAAGCTGCTTGGCCTGCCGTACGAAATCCAACTTTTCCTGCTGTGTCTTGAAACGGTCCAGGTTAAGGTATGCCAGACAGGCGTCGGCGCCTGCTTCTATATCGGTATTCTGCAAATATGCCTGCCGCAGTCTCTCCTCGTATTTTCTTTGGCTCAGTCTCCGGGCCTTGCTGTCGAGCTGTGTCTGCAGGCTCCAGCTCCGCAGCTGAGTGAGCAGAGCGGGGTTGCGACGTCCCTGCTGCCGGTAAATGCTGTTAGCTTTGTCCACCAAATCCTTCATGCGTTCGTTGGTGTCCCCTTTCTCCTGATACAGCAGTCCGTTCGACTCTATAAAGTCGAGCAGCAGCGACAGCACATCGTTGTCGTAGAGGCGGCTGTCGTCACCTTCCGTATAGAGTTCCTTATAAGGTGACGCATCCGTCTTGGAAAGCGTCTCCATATCTGAGAGCGCCGCTTCCGTATGCGTTTTGATTCTCTCTTTGCATCGTGCCTGCTGCTCCTCGTCGTAGAGCGCCAGCCGTGAGTTGTCGATGGCTTGATACACAGACGCCAGGAGCGAATGAAGGATAGCCTGACGCGCCGGTGCGTCGTCACCTGTAGTGACGGCAGGTGATGTCAGCAACTCTTCCATCTGCTCCACGTCAGTGAGTATGCTGTCGGTAGAGATGTCCATCCGGCTTTCCGCCCTTTGTTTCATCGCTTTTGCCAGTTGAGCAAAATTGCGGTCGTCTTTTGCTTTCTCCAGGATGATGCTTGCGGTGGCGTCCGCCGATTTAGGCAGTCCTTCTTTTTTAAACTGCTCCACTGCTTTCCACAGCTTCTCATAAGAATCTTTCTTTGTGACGCTTGTTTTTCCGTCTTGTGCAAAAATCATAGTAGTGAAAAGAAATAAAAATGTGAATAAAACTGATATTTTTTTCATAGTCTTGTCCGTTTAGTGATTATACGGCAAAGTTAAAACTTAATTGCGAAAATCGGTACGGAAAAGATTTAAAAAATTGTAATTTTTAAATTAATATATTAATTTTGCAAATTATTGGGATTTCAGTCATGCGATATTTCTTGTTTATCACATATTTTCTGTTTTGTGTCACAACGGTTTGCGCTCAGGAGCAGAACCTGAAAGCCAAACGCAAAAGTCTGACACCCGATACCACTTTGGTAAAGAGTCAGACATCCGGGCAGCAAAGGTCCATGAAGGAGAAGCCAACTAAGAGCAGGCTGCGTCAGCTCAACATGGACGACGCCCAGACGCAGTTTCAGATGGGCAACCGCTTTGCGCGGGGCGACCGCTACGTGGCGAGGAACGACTCTATGGCTGTGGACTTGTGGACGAAAGCCGCCAGCCAGGGATATGCACCTGCCATGCATAAACTTGGTGAAGCCTATCGCTACGGATACAATGGCCTGGAGCAAGATGACAAGAAAGCCGTCTATTGGTGGAAGAAGACGTTGGAGCAAGACACAGATGACAGTAATGCCATGCGTAAGCGCAGTCTCATCGCACTGAGCAACACCTACCACGATCTCTTTTTACAGACCCGTTTCGATCTCGGCAACTGCTATGCCTTTGGTTTTGGCGTAAATGAGGACGACAGCACGGCCTTGCGCCTGTTCAAAGAAGCCGCTGTCACACCAGAGTACCAGTTCCGTCTGGGCGAGAAGTTCTATTTCGGCGATGGTATTCACGCCAGTAACAGGCAGGCGCTGGAGTGGTATATGAAATCGGCTGTAGGAGGTTTCAGAGATGCGATGTATAATGTTGGAAATATGTATTACGAAGGACGTGGCACAGAGAAAGACCAGGCCGAAGCCGTGAGATGGTGGAAGAAAGCGAGCGACGCAGGCGATGCGATGTCAGCTTACAACGTCGCCGTCTGCTATGCCAACGGCACTGGTGTGGAGCAGAGTCAGAAAAGAGCGAACGACTGGTATGAGACTTCCGCATTGCTCAATAACGTGAAAGCTCAGCTGGCGCTTGGTTACAGCTACTACCACGGTACTTACAGCCACAAAAAGAATACCCGTAAAGCCCGGAAGTGGTTTGAGCTGGCAGCCAAGAAGGGAGATGCGGAAGCACAATACTGCATGGGGGTTATTTATATCTACGGTGAGGGAGTAGAATCCGACAAGCGCGAGGCTGTACGCTGGTTCCTGAGATCTGCCCGTCAGGGCTATGAACCGTCTGTAGAGGCATTACAGGAACTTGGGGTAAAAGTGAAGGTGGAATACGAATAAAACGTTTAAATATGATACGAGAAATCTATTTTGCGGGAGGATGTTTCTGGGGTACAGAGCATTTCTTCAAACAGGTGAGAGGTGTGGTGGAGACCGCCACGGGATATGCCAACGGTCGCACTGAGAATCCCACCTATGAGGAGGTTTATACCGACCAGACCGGTTATGCCGAGACTGTCAGGGTTCGTTATGATGATGCTGTCGTCAGTCTGGACTTTCTGGTGCGTATGTTCTTCTGTGCCATCGACCCTACGAGTCTGAACCAGCAGGGAGAGGACAAGGGAACACGTTACCGCACCGGTGTTTACTACACATGCGAGGATGACCTGGAAGTGATCCGCCGTGTGTTCGGCGATGAACAGCAGAAGATAACAGACACGATTGTGGTGGAACTGGAGCCGCTTCGCAACTTCACACAGGCTGAAGAATATCATCAGGACTACCTTGACAAAAATCCCGACGGCTACTGTCATCTGCCGTTGTCTCTCTTTGAGTTTGCCAGAAAAGCGAATGACAGTTGAGAGCGGAGCGATTTTTTAAATAAAAGTGTATTTTGTTTATTATTGATTATATGAAAAAGTATCTTACAGCATTGGCAGCCATTTTGTTGGCGCTGCCTTCTTATGGTCAGAGCAATATCATAACCGGTCATAAGGCAGGTGACAACTGGTATGTGGGAATCAGCGACGGACTTGTCTCCACTATGGGGACTGACAAAAACGGGAAGTCATTTAAAGCGCTTGATTTCAAAGGTTTCTATTCCGATTTAGGACTGCGGGCCGGAAAAAATCTGACCACGGTTTTCGGCATGATGCTCGAGGGCGATTTAATGTTTCGTGGCAGCAAGAAATCCGACACCCATAATCGCACGTTTGTAAGCCATTCCAATTTGTCGTTGCTTGGCACTTTCAACCTGTCGAATGCCATATCCGGCTATCTTGGTCAGCCCCGACAGTTTGAGGTGTTGGCTGTCACTGGTTTTGGCTGGAACCATCTCTATGGTCGCGTAAAAAGCGTGAACGAGATTACGTCCAAGATTGGTTTTGACTTCACAATGAATATGGGGTCGAAATTACAATACCAGGTTTTTGCCGAGCCTTACATCCTGTATGTTCTCGACAGCTGGAGAAGCAGTGTGGGGCATGATGAGCAGAGCGGACTGAAATACAACCTGGGAAATGCCCATATCGGTCTGAAAGTCGGTATTGTTTATAAATTCGGCTGTTCGAACGGCACCCATAATTTCGCACGAGCCCGGCAGTCGAGCCCCACCGAAATCAGTTATCTTAAAGCCCGGATCAATCAGCTGGAAGATGAGGTGGCAAGCAAGACCGTCAAGATAGCCGAGGATGCCAAGACCCTTGACGAATATGGCCAGACCATCGGTGAGCTGAAGGCTAAGATTGAGGAACTGGAGAAATAGGAGAGAGCGGAGATATTATGCGTTTGTGTCTCCTGCTTCTTCTCGTCGTATTTCCTCCATACGTCTGAAAAAGCGCATGTGTGAGCCGAGAACAAAATCCATGAATGTCTTGAGGCACTGAGCGATATCCGGGATCCATGGTCCCCAGATGAGATCCATTTTGGTATGGAGTGTCATCTGGTCCTGTTCTTTGTCCATCGTATAGACGATAGTCGGGATAGCATTCACGTTATAATCGTTGATGGCGCGTCGCATCAGTGAGATGTTGTTGATGTCGTAAAGTGGTGCGCCATACCAGGCCAGGTCGTAGATAGTGATGCCCGACCGTTCGTCTGTGGCATAAATACGAAGGAATTCCCCCTGATACGTGGTCGTCACGTACTGATCATCTTCCTCCTCGTAAGTACATCCGATTTTCTCCAATGCATATTTCAGGAGCTGGCGTGTGGTCATTCCCTCGATCGGATTAAGCTGTTTCTCCTCGCTTCCAAATTGTGTCGATTTGGTGTCCTTCTTAGTTGTTTTACTGAATAAGCCCATGAAAGATGTGATATTTAGTGAATAATAGTTAAAAGTCATACGCAAGATTCGTGCCAATGATGTTGGTGTCAGTTCGATATGACATTGTGTCATATTTACACAAAAACAAAAGCCAGACTTGTCATATTTTGTTTCAATCTGACACGTTTTATCTGCTGATACTATCGATACGCAGGTGCATAAGACCGGCAGGAACATGGATATCTACCACATCCCCCACCCTTTTGTTGAGTAGCGCCTGGGCGATAGGCGACTGAATCGATATCTTACCTTCCCGCAAGTTGGCCTCATGGGGGCTGACAATGGTGTAACTCATGGTCATGTTGTTATTGAGGTTGGTCAGTCCAACCTTGCAGAGTAGCATCACGTGGTCTGTATCCAGATTCGAGGTGTCGATCACGCGAGCGAATGCCAGCACTTTCTGTTTGAAGCGAATACGTCCGAGCAGTCTGTTATGCTCCCGTTTGGCGGCATGATATTCGAAATTCTCGCTGAGGTCGCCTTTCTCTCGAGCTTCCACAAGCGCGTCTTTGGCCCGTGGCAGATCGACGTACATCAACTGGTTGAGTTCGGCCACGAGTTTGTCGTAGCCTTCTTGAGACATGTATTCCATTGGAGAGCTTATAGTTGTTTCGATTTTTAATCTTTTGAACGGGGTATTTATAGAAGTTCCCTTAAGATTTATCCAATGTCAAAATTACGAAATATTTTTCAGATAACCAAATAAGTTCTGAAGTTTAAAGTTGAAAGAGGATGGACCAAACAGAAATGTCTGGCTTAGGTAACAGGATAGAAGGTGGAAGGGAAGGGATCGGTAATTTAAGATTAAGGGAATGCTGCACAATATGGAGTATGACATTCCTTCAGTAAATGACATAGCAAATGAGTAGACAGGAATAAGATTACCTACTGTTTTTTCTCTCTTTCAAAGCATTCAGAATGTCGTTTTTTTTCCATGTAAGTTCCTTGAAACCACTCCGTTTCATACCACGGGGCAACTTGCCTTCACGCACCAGGTTGTCGAATGTGGCACGGCTGACATTGAGCAGTTGGCAAGCCTGGTACTTACTAAGATACGGATCGTGAATGGCGGAGAGCATATTAATGATTTGTGTAGCCTCTTCCTCCGTGATATTCGAATTTCCAGCGTCGATATCGTCAATCAACTGGTTGAGCAATTTTCTGATGATTTTTAACATGGACATAAAGTGAGATGAAAATGATGAATGATAGGGCAACGAGTGCCACGAGAAGCACGTCAAGCACATCCGGCTCTATTGGATAATACCAGTCAATTAGGCAGACCGTGGACTGGATAAAAATATAAATGATTGCCACACGATGATACGAACAGAAGCGAAACACATACGAGGCTGCATACATAAAAATAAGGTGCAACATGGAAATTCCAAACAGATAGGAATAAACATTGCTTTCACTCAATTCAGAGAAGAATGAAACGAATGTGCGGAAAGCCGTACCTGCAGCTATAACAACCGGCAGAGCCTTCAACCACAAAATCAAGATCTTATTTATTTCAGTATGGACCGCACCCCAGTCTGTATATTTATATCTCCGATAGCAAACAAGGGCTGCTACACCAAAGCATCCCAGTATCACCATCTCCACAGAACTATAGACAGAATCAGACAAAGGGACTCCAAATTCAAAATCAATGACATCTATCACATTTAGCACCATCGGCGCTGCCAGACATAGAAGATAATGACGTCCCAACCGCAAGGCAATCGCAGCTATCAGGATGAAAATCCAAGATAACAACGCCCACCCCATCAGGTATGACAAAAGGAAGTTGTCAACTTGGAAACGGATAAATATCGTATTGATCACATAGCTGAAGAAGGACAGGATTATGCCTGCCTTCAGTATCCATATCAAACGACGGTATGTATGAAATTTATGTGTGAGAAGTTCTGCCATTATGGAGTCTCTTCTAATGTGCGTTGCTATAGAAATGCAGAGAGTCTTTAGAGATGAAGATGCCGTTTCCCCATGAAGTGAACTCGTCATCTCCCTTGTATTTCAGCACATACCACTTCCCTACTCTCTGCCAGCAAGGAGATTTTCGGCAGCTGTCAGAAAACTGGCTGAGCAAGCGAGAATTGAGCGGCTTAACGAATTTCAATTTAATGGTGTCGCTAAAACCATCGGCAGGGAACCATCCTTCACGGAACTCTGTAACATGATAAGGAGGGAAATCCATGGGTGTATATTCTTTCAACTTCTCTGGGGGAAACCATAAGTCTTTCTCCTCTTGCGAAAGCTCCTGAAATTTGCGGTTCCGAACCTCAGCATCTTTACCGCCATCAAATACAGCAATAGCGCAAGCCATAAAAAAAATGTAAGCTATCCATAGAAAAAAACTAATGATCATCCACATCAGTGTTTTCTTACGTGCCGGCTGACATCCTTCCTTATGAACTAACAACATCCAGTAAGCAACCGCTATATTCACCACACACATAGGCAGCCAGTGAATAAAAAAGAAAGACACGGACTCATTGTAATCCGGGTAAGAGTCATAGCGCAGCCATATTATGAAAAATGGATGAAAGATAGTAAGGAGTGTAAGAACACACCTCAAGGGGGTCAATATCTTATGCTTACCAACAAAAAGCTGCCCGATAATTGAGCATAAGGGCACAATTGCAGCCGTCAACACCACTGCCAACCATTCGAATCCTATGGAGTCGGCAAAAAACAGTTTATTTATTGTCCTAACGAGTAGTCCTTGGATTTCAGACATATTCAATTAGTTTTATTGATAGTTTCTAATATGTTTCTTCGTCGGAATATTCATCAATTCCATTTCTCAAGTTATCAGTGCGCTCCTCTTCTTCCCTCCAATTACTGATAAAAGTGGAATAATCGGGATAACTGTTCAAGATACCATCCAACTCAGAACGTGTTGTGGGCTCATCATATAATTTTTTATCATGAATTACCTTATCTACAACCTTAAAAGCTTTGATGGCATCTTCTTTATAAGTTAGCGAGTCTGTTATTCTCTTCACATAATCGTAATAACATGAAATAGACAATAAGTTGTCTATTTCACGGCGACTGATTTTCTGGTGTTGATAATGGTCATAATTAGTTTTATCGAAGACAGAAGTTAAACATCTATAAGCATCAAAGGCAGGGTCATCGTCGAGTTCATAGTATGCATCCACATCATATATTACCTCTGCATCGCCGGCAACTTCCGGAGTGTTATAATTTTCAGTCTTTTGTAGTTGAGACACTTTTTTATCACTATCATTACAAGCATAAAGCACCAGAGAGGCAATAATTAAGAGACTGATAAAATACTTCATAGATAAAAGATTTAAAAACTAATCAAGTATATTCAATTGATCACAATAAAATGCAGTTGAATTATTTTTCTCAAGGATAGAATATATTGAATCTAAATTATCAAAATATTTCAAATATTCTAATGACTTAATACAATCCCCTTTGGAAACCACCTTTACCGGATTCTCATATTGTATTGTGTCACAAAGAGGTGAACCATGATTATAAACACTTGAGAAATCCTTTTTCCCTAATACGATTTCAACTTTTTCCAGTGCATCAAGAGCATGAATTAGGATTTCCTTTTTGCCGGTATTTGCATTTTTATACCATTCTAATTCTTCCTTAAGATTACTAAAGGAGCCATCAGTTGAAGGCAGTTTTGATAACTTCTCATAGTCTGCTTTTTCCATCTTATTCTCGCTTCTTAAGGCAAAAGTATTTTCACCATTGTTAGAATTACAAGAAAAAATAATAAAATACAAGTTTCGCATGTTAAAATTTCAGTTTATGAACACAGATTTCACTGATGAGATGGACTT
>FLNU01000547.1_pt1 | contig 36236 bp, 30 predicted proteins | sample 1140361 | NCBI WGS metagenome assembly FLNU01 (sample SAMEA3878206, study PRJEB12797) | bioreactor metagenome | biome: Moose rumen | place: Sweden | collected 2011-10 | reverse complement strand
TGACCCCGCCAGTCAGGACTTTAGAGGGGTCAAAATAAAAAAGTTTTCGGGGGTCAACGTCGCTTTGCCATCGGGGGTCAAATGCGCTCGGCTTTTCCAGCATTGGCCGTTTCGGGTAAAATCGGGAACTTCGCACGATGCAGTACATCTTCATATTCTGCGATAATGTCTTCATCGTACATCGGTATAAAATCCCGTTCTAACAACAGCCTTACGACTTTTGCTGTCGCAGCCTCTGGGTTGTGTGTTATCAAGGCAGAAACCAGCACATTGGTATCTATCACAGCGTAAATCATACGGCAACCTGTTGCTTCTTACGTCGTTCTTCTCTTGCAGCACGAATCTCCGCATTGATTTCTTCCAACGTCATTTCCGGCTCTTGGCTGGACTCTGCTGCCTTGCGCTGCTTCATAAAAAGATTGAGCGCACTGGGCTGTTCAACTCTGTCGCTTTTGATGGTAAACGGTATGCTCCGACTCCTCACCACCGCATTGACGAAGATGTTGAAGGCTGTGTTTACACTCATTCCGAACTGATTGCAGAGTTCATCGAACTGCGACTTCAGTTCCGAATCTATCCTTACTGTTACTGCCGACTGTGCCATAATCTTAATAAGTTATTATATGACGGCATTATGCCACCTTTTCGATGGCAAAATTACATTTATTCTCTGGTGTTACCAAACATTTTGCCGATTATTTACCTCAAATTAGATGTTTTGTGCCTTTTTCCTCTAAAATGTTTCTGCTTTTATGGCTCTCTCAGATATTATGTGTAATTTTGCCAAAGAATAAACCGAGAACAACATGGAGCATTTCAAGACTGGCTATTTTGAAGGCATCCCACAGCCTCATATGCAGGGAATCAAGGTGATGTTGGCGGGACGTACAGCGTTTCTGCCTAACAGGAGTACCCCTTTGGTGGTGCAGAAACTGACGTTGCGGCAGATAGCCGAGATACCCAGAGATAAATATGCCGTGGCTGTCATAGAACCAGAAAGGGCAACGGTAGATATACTTGCCTCCAGAGTAGGTGCCGTGGCAGCATCTACCTACAGGAGGTCGCGTTACCCTAGAAATATCGCAAGACACAGGCTTCAGTCACGTTACAACAGACGCTCAGCCAAGGGCGACGGAACACAAGAGTTTATCACGGTTATTTCACTTTTGCAACAGGTGCAGCGACATGTGGAAACTATCTATTATGAAAACCGCGAACTAAGCCGAAACGACAAGAAAGACCCATCGCCGGGCATAGATATATTCCTAACACCTATTGATGCGGGTAAAATGTCAGACTGCATCAAGAGAATTGTCCTTGATGTTTTCGGCGACAGCGACAAGGGAAAGATATACAACAGGGAGATAAAATTGGTTGAGTTCTGCCTGCTGATGCATTACTATTTCATACGCATTAAAGTCCTGAAAAACACTTCGCGTCAGCCGTTTTGTGAATATCTGGAGAAGTATGTGTTCGCTGACCAATCGAGGTTTACCGCCAAGACGTTCAACAACTATGCGAACGAGGACAAGTATATTAAAGCAGAACCAGACTTCACCAATGCAAAGAAACGGCGCAGTTCAATTCTTCCGTGGACGGCACGGACGACGGACTATCCGAAGACCTTGCACATGCGGTACATTTCGAAGGGTATGTCTGACACTCCATGCACCTGTGCCCTGAAGCCTTTGATTTTTGAGTTCAGTGATTCTGCCGACGCATTGGTGTGACGGTTGATGAAGAAGTTCAGCACCTCCTCCTCTTTTGCCTTGATGCAGTCCCTTGCCGACTTTATCTCCCTGATGGTGCAGGCGTTCACCATGTCATACCATTTGCGGAGCCTTTCCCTTGCCTGCTCCCTTGTCAGCATCTTGTCCCTGAATATGGCTCTCACCACACAAATCAGCGAATAAGCATCTTTGAGCTTGGGATACAGTTTAAACAGCAGGCCGGCCCTCTCTTTCTGGTGCTCTCCCCACTTGTCACCGGATTTTGGAAGGACATACCTGGCTCTTGTGAGCAGTTCGACCAACGTGTCACCGTTGTCCAGCACCGTCGGGCGCCATTTCCTCCTCTTCAGGCGTTTCCTGCCACGTTTCTTCCCTTTGGGCTTCTTCCTGCCCTCCGTCTTCTTCTCATACCATTTCCTGGCATAAGCCCTCCTCTTGGCTTTCTCCTCCTCGTCCCTCTTCCATGCAGCCTCTTCCTTCTTCGTCTTGGTGACGGCGAGCCGTTTGAAGCGCAGGCGCATCTCGTGAGCCCCGTGTGAACAGTCGCACAGTCTCCGCTGCACCGTGCGGTACCCATCTTCATGCCGGTCAAGCCATACACCTCCACCAGAGAACCGGCCTCCATGCCCGTCACTGAATAGGGAATGAAAGACGTTGCGCATCCACAGACTAATACATTGTCTTCTTTCCTAATTATGGCATTACAGTTCTCTCGTGAGTCATAAACAGGGTTGTCCTTATCCACTATTATTGCCGTTAAACTTTTGCAATAATTAAACCCAAATCTGTCATTAGAGATTTATTCCATTCCATTTTCTAATGGCGGTCATTAGAAAATCGTGCTGACTGAATCTCTAATGACCGATTTGGGTTCAAAGTTGACAACGTCGAAATTGTCTATCAGCACATCGGGAAGGATGGCACGAAGAAGCTTGGTTGGTTCCATGATGCAAAGGTACAACTTTATTCTTGATTAGCTCATGCCTCACCAACCGGATAAATCCGCTGACCCGTTTTTGCTAACTGATGCCCAAGTCTGCTTTAGTTATGAATCCATTATTGCTACATATACAAAAAACGTAGGCAACCATTGCTGTCCGTTTGCTGTTCGTGGCCGTAGGAAGCCAATAGTTGTTAACGGACAGAATGGTGCCTACTTCTTGCTATTACACAACTCCAGAAAAGTGTGCGTGAAGGCAGGTTAACCAGCCTTCGGCACTCTCCGGGGATGAATAGCATTCCCGTACGCACATTTCTGACTTTGTTTCTGACAACTATTCTGAATTTCCTACGTTCCGAACAGCCAAAAACAAAGCATCAATGACGCTTTTTTCAATATGTAGTAGTTGCTCACCCTAAGAAGGGAAAGGGCACTTCACAAATTCGTCCCTATATGGTTTCATAAACGGAACGAACGAGTGAAGAGAGGTTCTGATGAGGACAGAACTATTTCAAATCCGTAATTTTGTAGAAGTCCTGGTCGCCATAGTCCTGGTTCTCGCCACCCATACCCCAGATGAAGGTGTAGTTGGAGGTGGCAGCGGCAGAATGGATGCTCCACTCGGGAGAGAGCACTGCCTGGTCACCGCGCATCCAGATGTGGCGGGTTTCGTCAATTTCTCCCATGAAATGGCAGACAGCCTGGTCCTCAGGCACTTCGAAATAGAAGTAGGCCTCCATTCGGCGGCTGTGAACGTGGGCCGGCATGGTGTTCCACACGCTACCAGGCTTAAGTTCGGTCATACCCATCTGCAACTGGCACGAGTCGAGCACTTTCTGCACAATCATGCGGTTGATGACACGGTCGTTCGACCCTTCGAGCGAACCGAGGGCAAGAATGTCGGCATCGGCCTTCGTCACTTTCTTGGTGGGGTACTCCTTGTGAGCGGTGGTAGAGTTGATGTAGAACTTGGCTGGGCAGTCGGCATCGGCACTGACAAAAACAACATCACGCTCTCCACGTCCGATGTACAACGCCTCTTTGTAGTCCAGTTCGTAGACTTCGGTGCCAACCTTCACACATCCCTTTCCGCCGACATTGAAGATGCCCACCTCGCGACGTGTGGTGAAGTGGGGAGCCTTCAACGGGTCGATGGCTTCAAGAAGCAATTCCTCCTTGACTGGCATGGCACCACCGACAATCATGCGGTCGTACATGCTGTAAACCAGGTTGACCTCGTCTGTCGAGAATACTTTCTCGATGAGGAAATCGCGACGCAGGCGCTTGGTGTCATAGTTCTTCGCGTCTTCGGGATGTGCCGCATAGCGGATTTCATAGTTTGTCTTCATAGATGATTAAAGTATTTTTTCGAGTTGAGAGATATTCTTGGAAACATCCTCGTCAGTTACCTCGTAGTTCTGCAGGTTGCCTGCCAGATACTGGTCATAGGCCGACATGTCTATCAATCCGTGGCCGGAAAGGTTGAAGAGGATGACTTTTTCCTCACCCGTTTCTTTGCATTTCTTGGCCTCGCGGATAGCCGCAGCGATGGCATGGCAGGACTCTGGTGCAGGAATAATGCCTTCGGCACGAGCGAAAAGCGTACCAGCCTCGAACGACTCGAGTTGCTGAACGTCTACAGCCGACATCAGTCCATCCTTGAGCAACTGACTGACAATGACGCCAGCACCGTGGTAGCGCAGTCCACCAGCATGAATGTTGGCTGGCATGAAGTTGTGACCCAGGGTGAACATGGGCAGCAACGGCGTATAACCGGCCTCATCTCCGAAGTCGTACTGGAACACACCACGTGTGAGTTTCGGACACGAGGCTGGTTCGGCAGCGACGAACTGTGTCTTCTTGCCTTCAAGAATATTGTGACGCATGAACGGGAAAGCGATGCCGCCGAAATTGCTGCCACCTCCAAAGCATGCAATCACCATGTCGGGATATTCGCCAGCCATGGCCATCTGCTTCTCTGCTTCGAGACCGATGATGGTCTGATGTAAGGACACATGACTGAGAACGGAACCCAAGGTGTACTTGCAGTTAGGTGTCTGCATGGCCAGTTCGATTGCTTCGGAAATAGCAGTACCTAACGAGCCCTGGTTGTTGGGGTCTCGTGTGATAATATCTTTTCCAGCACGGGTAGACATTGAGGGCGATGGGGTAACCTGTGCACCGAAAGTCTGCATGATGCTGCGGCGATAAGGCTTCTGCTCATAGGAAATCTTCACCTGATAGACGGCAGCCTCAATACCGAAGACTTTGGCTGCATAGGCAAGGGCTGCTCCCCACTGTCCGGCACCTGTCTCAGTCGTCACGTTGGTCACGCCCTGCTGCTTGCAGTAATAGGCCTGGGCCAAGGCCGAATTCAGTTTGTGGCTACCGACAGGACTGACACTTTCATTTTTGAAATAGATGTGAGCAGGTGTACCCAAAGCCTCTTCAAGTCCATAGGCTCGTACCAACGGAGTGGAACGATAGTATTTATACATGTCACGCACCTGCTCTGGAATATCAATCCAAGCATGTGTCTGATCCAATTCCTGACGTGCCAGTTCCTCGGCAAAGATGGGGAAAAGGTCTTCAGCCTTCAACGGTTCTTTCGTGGCTGGATTGAGCGGTGGCATGGGTTTGTTGACCATGTCTGCCTGAATGTTGTACCACTGTGTAGGAATTTCAGATTCCTGCAGGAAAAATCTCTTTACTTTGTCGCTCATAATACTGTTTTTTAGTGTTTGTTTGTATAGGAATAATTACATCTTTTCGCAAATTTAGTACTATTTCCCAACATAGTCCAAAAAAAGTGACAGAAAAAACCCCCACACCGTAACAAATTACGATATGGGGGCTTTTTGTTCAACTTGCGCAGCATCAACCTTCCTGTTTGGCTTTAAATGCCATGGCGTACAGTTTCATCTGTTTCATCATGGCCAACAAACCGTTGCTTCTTGTTGGAGATAGATGCTCTCGCAGTCCTATGTCGTCGATGAAGTGGAGATTGGCCGAAAGAATTTCATCGGGTGTGCGATTGTTCATAACCCTGATGAGCAGCATGACAATACCTTTGACAATGAGCGCATCGCTTTCTGCCTGAAAATGGATAGTCCCATCGGGCATGTAGTCTGCTTGAAGCCATACTCGACTCTGACAACCGTCAATCAGGTTGCTCTCCGTCTTGTACTGTTCAGGCAAAGGCTGCTGTTCGCTTCCAAGGTCAATCAGCATCTGGTAGCGATCCATCCAGTCGTCGTAGTCCTGAAATTCCCCTACAATCTCCTGTTGAACTTCTTCGATACTCATAACTGTTTGTTACATCATGCCACCCATGCCTGGGGCTCCGCCCATCGGCATTTCTGGTTTATCTTCCTTCTTGTCACAAATCACACACTCAGTGGTGAGGAACATACCGGCGATGCTGGCAGCGTTTTCCAAGGCAACACGGGCAACCTTGGCTGGGTCGATGATACCGCTTTCGCGCAGGTTCTCATAGACGTCCTTGCGGGCATTGTAACCGAAATCTCCTTTGCCCTCGCGCACTTTCTGTACGACTACAGAACCCTCAAGTCCAGCGTTCTCGACAATCTGACGAAGAGGCTCCTCGATGGCACGCTCGATAATCTTGATACCTGTTGTTTCGTCGGCATTGTCGCCCTCAAGACCTTCCAGGCTTTCTATGGCACGGATGTAAGCCACACCTCCACCAGGAACTATTCCTTCTTCAATGGCTGCACGGGTAGCACACAATGCATCGTCAACACGGTCTTTCTTCTCCTTCATTTCTACCTCGCTGGCAGCACCCACGTAAAGAACAGCCACGCCGCCAGAGAGTTTAGCCAGACGCTCTTGCAACTTCTCCTTGTCGTAACTGCTGGTTGTGTTGGCAATCTCGTTCTTAATTTGGTTCACGCGGTCAGCGATGAGTGACTTTTCACCCTTACCTCCAACGATGGTCGTATTGTCCTTTGAAATGGTAACTTTCTCGGCTGTGCCCAACATGTCTATGGTTGCCTGCTCCAGTTTCAGGCCCTTCTCCTCGCTGATGACAACACCACCTGTCAGGATGGCAATGTCTTCCAGCATGGCCTTGCGACGGTCACCGAAGCCAGGAGCCTTAACAGCGCATATCTTCAACTGCGTGCGCAGACGGTTGACTACCAACGTCGTCAGTGCCTCGGAGTCGATATCCTCGGCTATCACAAGCAATGGGCGTCCTGTCTGAACGGCTGGCTCAAGAATCGGCAGGAATTCCTTCAAGTTGGAAATCTTCTTGTCGTAAATGAGGATAAGTGGGCTGTCCATCACACATTCCATCTTTTCCGTATCGGTCACAAAGTATGGCGACAGGTATCCGCGATCGAACTGCATTCCCTCAACCACGCCAATGGTTGTTTCGCGACCTTTGGCCTCTTCAATGGTGATGACACCGTCTTTAGAAACCTTACGCATGGCGTCTGCAATCAGTTTACCGATTTCCTGGTCGTTATTGGCACTGACTGTGGCCACCTGCTCAATCTTTTCATAGTTATCACCCACGGTTTCACTTTGCTGCTTGATGTGTTCCACAACCTTGGTCACAGCCTTGTCGATACCGCGTTTCAAATCCATCGGGTTGGCACCTGCGGCAACATTTTTCAGGCCTGTCGTACAGATGCTCTGTGCCAAAACGGTGGCCGTTGTCGTTCCGTCACCAGCATCATCGCCGGTTTTCGAAGCGACACTCTTCACCAACTGTGCTCCCGTATTCTGGAAAGCGTCGGACAGTTCGATTTCCTTTGCCACCGTCACACCGTCCTTGGTAATCTGAGGTGCACCAAACTTTTTCTCCAGTATCACGTTGCGACCCTTCGGGCCCAATGTTACTTTCACGGCATTTGCCAACTGGTCCACACCCTGCTTCAATTGCTCGCGGGCCTCAATATTGAATTTCAGTTCTTTAGCCATAATATTATGAAATTAATAATGAATAATTAACAATGAATAACTTAACAAATCACGGCCAGCACATCGCTTTGGCGCATGATGAGATATTTTTTACCTTCATACTCCAATTCGGTACCGGCATACTTGCCATAAAGCACGCGGTCGCCTACCTTCAGGACCATTTCCTCGTCTTTGGTACCTTTGCCAGCGGCAACGATTTCACCCTGTAATGGTTTCTCTTTGGCTGTATCTGGAATAATAATACCGCCAACTGTCTTTTCTTCTGCCTCGGCAGGAAGAATCAGAACTCTGTCTGCAAGTGGTTGAATGTTCATAATGATAAATGATTATTGGTTTAAAAGAAAATTGTTTCTAAATTCCTTGTGCAAACTATATGCCATCCTGCTATCTGACGATTTTCTGACAAAACCGCTTCATCTTTTGTGACAACTTGTCAGACCCACCTTGCATCGTTTGTCAGTTCTTCTTTTGTTGGTATCAGATAAAAAATAAAAACATCCGCTTGTAGAGACGTGGGCGTGCCCTGTCTCAACAAGGGTTCATGGTCGTTTGTAAGATGTGGGTTGCAGATTATTTTGACTTTGCAGGATGCTGATACGGGGCACGCCCACGTCTCTACGAGCAAAACTTTCAAGTCAAAAAAGCGATGGCAGCACAGTTGTTGGTGCTGCCATCGCTTTGTATATAGGGTCTACCTTGACTTACGGCAGTACGTATTTCAGCGTGGTCTTTTCACCACTGGCCAATGTCACACGCAGCACGCCCATGTTCACGTTGCTTTCCACGTCAACCGTCTGGACACTGCTTACGGCCTTGTTGCTGATCAGTTGGCCGTCAACGCTGAAGAGTTCAACACGAACGATATCGGCAGCCGTGCTATGCACTGTTCCCACATTGCCGCTGAAGGTCACATAAATGTTCTGTGAGCCTGCCTGGGCTGTCTCAATACCCGTGGCTGTAGTTGCATTGTGCAGGTAGAAGCGACCCATGTTCGAACCTTCTACTTCCTGTTCAACAGCATCATCCAGCGAGTAGGTGGCACCTGTCTCACGGTCAACCAATACATATTGGTCAGCCGGGAAGTTGCCGAAGGTCTCGAACGAGAGGCGGATGGTCTGTTTGCCGGTGGCATAGATACCGAGTGGAATGTCTGCCAGGCCTGCAGCAGGTTGGATGTCGAAACCACGACCTTCGCTGATGGTGAAGACCGCCAGTTTGGGCAGCACTTCATCGTCGAAGAGTGTCTCTGCTTTCTGTTGCAAGTCACCTCCCAACAGGAGAGCGCCAGCCTTAATGCCATTAGAAGTTGCTACGACGCGCAGCATCGAAGCGTCTGACTTGCCTGCACGTGTCTTAACCGCATTCTCGTTTTCATTTTCTACTTGGTCCATCTCCACAACCTCCATGTAGAACATGTCGTCGGCAAGAGTCACTTCAAGTGAGGTTGACTGACTGTTCGTGCCAACGAAGAAGGCTTCCATCGGCAAGATGGTCGTGAACGACGGGTCGGTAGAGATGAGTGTACCTGCCACTGCAATGGCCGAGTTGGTCGTATTGCCGTCGTAGGCCTTCACTTCGTTCACATTCGCGTTGCCTTCCAAGAACTTGGCCACGTCGATATGACTCATGAAGGGGTTACCTACGAGGAACGTGTTTGTGTTCTCCTCGGCTGTGGCTGTCAGGGTCAGGTTACCCATAGAGGCAAAATGCTGACGGTCGTTATCGCTCTTGTAAGTATAGGACGTTGCGGTCTGTCCATTTTCATGGGCCAAACGGTGTGCGTTGGTCTTTGTCAGTTCCGACTCCTCCATCGACGTTGACTGCTTGGTCACTTCGTTGAAGTAGTTATAGGCTGTCTGCATCTTTGGGAAGCGGAAGGTAAATGTCTCTGCGGTGTTGCTTTCGGGCTCTACCCACAGCGAAAAGCCTTCGTCACGTCCATAGTTGTAGGCCAGTGCGTTGAAGCGTTTGCTCCAGTGAGTTTCCTGAATAGTGGCAGCACCCGTGCTGAGTGTACCGTTGGCCAGTTTCACATCGGCAGCCTTGGCCCACAGACGCTGGTAGATGCGTGGTGCAAAGCGGTTCTGCACGTAGTTGTTACCTGTCAGTTCTGTGAAATAGTCTTCCTCACTGGCAACTGGGTCACTGGTTGGGATGAACATATCGCCGGTGTACATATTCTGTAGCGGGGCAGTCATCAGATAGTAGCGGCCTGGCTCCAGTTCCACGTCTACCCATGCCTGTGAGTAGTTCAGTTTGTATACTTTCTCCACGGCAGCACGGTTCTCGAAGTAGATGCGGTCGCAACCGAACTCGTCACCAAGAGTCACGTCCTCATCAAGTGAGGGATAGGTACGTGCGTTGGCAGGCATGATGACATCGGTGCAGAGATAGGGCGAGCCGTTGGTCCAGTTCTCCCACTTGTTCCACTCCTTGTTGTTGGTGGTCGTGCGCCAAGTAGTCTTGGTTGGGTAAACCACATAGTCGGCAGTGGAAATCAGGTTGTCTGTTGCGTTGTAGAAGTAGACGGTGTAGCGTCCGGACTTCCGGGTTTCGACGGTATAGGTCACCTTGCCATCCTGGTCGCTCTGGATGGCAACCATCACTACACCCTGATCGGGCAAAGAAATCTTGAAGTCGGTCTCTGTGGTTCCCAAACCGGTGATGGTCAGGTCTTCGCCCTCACACACCTTGGTAACCACAATGTTGTTAATACCGTCCGTACAACTCTCCGTATCGCGCACGTCGGGTGAACCGTCATGGTCGATATCATTACGCAACAAGATACCATAGATTTTCATCGTCTCGTTGGCACTCAGTCCGCCACCCAGCGTGATGTGGATTTCATCGTATGGAGAGGTTGGCTGTAGATAGAGCACCACCTTGTCGTCACCTTGGATGAGGTTGGCACCCAGCACGTTCCAATTCGTCGAGGTCTCGCCGGTATCCTGTCCATTGTAGTAAGTACCGATTCTCACGACGTTGGCCAACTGCACGTTCAGGGCTACGATGTCTTTGTTGATGACCACGCCCACCTGGTGGCGATAGTCGAGTGTTCGTCCCATCTTTACGATGATTTCCTGTGAGCCTGCGTCTACGGTCTTCTGCACCAGTGCGTAGGTTTCCAGTTCGTCATCAATGTCGATGATATTACTCAGGTTGTTGGTCACACAGCCTACGGCAGCAACATCCACCTGTGTACCCAGGTTCACAATGGCCCCCATATTGTCGTAGGTAACCACCGTTGCTCCGTCACGCACCACGTTGTTACGCTTATCGCTTGGGTCGGCCCAGAAGCCATAATAGTACTTTACATCGTCAACATCCAAGTCAAGCACGCCTACTTTCCATAACTGAATCTCATTGATTTTTACGGAATTACCGTCGCCATTCACCTTAGGTACGGTAATGGTCATGCGCATCAGGTTCGACTTCGTGTTGTTGCCAATCAGACTCAGACCCAACACACCGGCGTCCTCCACCAAAGACTGATAAACTCGGTTGCCGCTTTCATCGAAACAACGAATCTGGAATGTATTGAGCAGGTCCAGTCCGATAGAAGTCTGCTCCATCTCAACCACGAAACCAATCTGTATTTCATCGAGAGCATCAGCCTTCGAACCGTCATAAAAGTATGTGTTGTCCGACTTCTTGATACCGATAAGAATACCATTGCTACCAGCCAACTGTAAACCAGCTGTATAGGTGGCATAGTTGGTCAGGTCGTCATCCAGTACATTATCACTACCACTCAGGTCGCTAATACTCAGCAAATTTGCAGAAGTCTGTTCGTGTAGGTCGGTAGCCAACTCATAGCCGTCCTTTGCATAGAAGATATGTTCTGCCGACTCTTCTTGGAATTCTTCCGAATCAGCATGGTTGATGGTCACGATTTCGTAGCATCCGTCTTCTGACGTGGCACGGAACTGGTATTCACCGTCAGCCACCATGCCGGTCACATATCCTCCAGCGGTCACCGTGCACTGTCCGTTGTTCTCTTCCGGCTGGCTTTCCAGCGTCCATGTCACGTTCACTTCAGGATTGCTCTTCAACTGAATCGAAGTCTGCGAGTTACACAGGTTGGTATCGCATGTGGGATTGATTTCACATTCATGGTCAAAGGTGGGTTCAGGACGCACGAAAGCATAGTAGACACCGAAACCACTACCCAGGTTCAACACACCAAGTGTTGTATAGAATGAAATTTCTGCACCTGAGAAATCGTCCTCTGCAATGATATACGATGTTTGGTCACCACCCGAGGCAATGGCCAACGACAGGACATCGGCGCCGATGGTGGTCGTCTGCACTGCATTGCCGCTATGGTCATATAGTTTGATGTCAACCCATGTACCCAACGCGAGTACATCGGCTACATTGGCAAAATTATATTTGAATCCTACCTGGTCTCCCTTGTGGAACAGTTCACCTACTGAGGTATCACTGTTTTCCACATTGACTCGTACACGTCCCTTGAAAGCAACGCTGACCAACTGAACGGCACTCACAAGAGCAATGGTCTCATCAAGTCGCTCGTCTGTATCTGTACCAATGACATCTGCTTCGGAAGCATTTGCCATAGGAATAGGTATTCCTCCCACCAATGGGGATGGCATAAAGGCATCGCATGACACATTGTAGGAGGGCAATCCGTTTTCTGTGCAATAGTTTGCTATTCCTATTTTTGTCATGTAAATGTCGTGTGCATCGCCCACAAAGGCATATTTGATGCGCAGAGCCGAGGCTACCGACACATCCAGTCCGCCACCCTGTACCAAAGCCACTTCGTCAAACTTGGCAGGACAAACGGCTGTCAGGTTCACGCAGGCTTCCTGGTTTCCGGGAATGCCGATGAGCGAAAGTTTTACACCACTGCCTGCGTTGCCTTCGCGCACAGTCTGGTCGGCCACTCGCACACCGTCGCAGTAGAACCACAGGTGCATGGTCTTGATGACGTCGAGGTTCAGCACGCTGCTTCCGCTCGAAGCCACCAGACAGAAACCTGCCGTCGTTCCTGCGGCATAATAGTATTTCATGTCGCGCACACTGACCGTTGGGCTGGCAGCAATCGTGACGCCTGCAGTTGATGGGAACACAGCCTCATCACTCAGGTCTTCGTTGGTCAGGTTCTCCAGTCCGCTAGTTCCGCTGCCCACCGACACCACGTTGATCACGCGGTTCACAGAGCAGTGCTTGCCCACGAGGGCGCGGCGCTGACTCATGTAGTTGGCACCCGTCGGATCGGTCTCCTGCAGCACAGGTGCATTCTCTTTGGTCTTCGCCATGGCTGCACTTTCTGCTGCATCCACGTCGCCAGTGTTATCATCAGCATAAAGGGCTGCTGGTAAAGCCATAGCCAGCATCAACAGCCAACTGCGAAAAATCTTGTTGTTGAATTTGTATTTCATTGCTTTTCAGTTGTTTTTCTTGATGATTCTACTTCTTACCATAAACCTCTTTCGCCCCACATGTCATCATTATTCATCTGACGGTCCTTCACGCTCTGTGGACCACGCTCGTCTTCATCATCATCTGGAGTTGACAGTGCGATAATGGACATCATTGCGATTTGCTTGATTTCCAAGATGGGTTCTATATATTGTTTCTTTTTCATACGATTGTCATCAAAATATGTTTTGTAGTTAAAATTAAATATGTCTTTCTACCAATACTTACTTAATCAAAATCTTCCTTCCGTTCTGGATATACAGACCCTTGGGCAGACTCTCCAGAGTGGTTGCATCCATGCGCTGACCAGCCATGTTGAAGATGGCTCCGTCTGCCATGCTGTTCTGACGCAGGACATCGACAGCCGTAGGATAGGATTCCTCCTTCGCCGTAAAGACCATGTTGATACTCGACAGACGTGCACCCACGCTGAGCGACTGAGCAGCATTGTTGCTGATGTAGGCACGGTTGGGCAGCAAGTAGTTGCCGGCTGGGTGCAGCAGTTTCAGCACGTTGTTCTTGTTCTTTGAGAGAATCCAGTAGTTTCTCCAGTCATCTCCGAAGTAATGGCCTTCACTCTCCACGATGCCTTCCCAAACGTTACCTTCGAAATCGCTGGCCGATGACTGCAACTTACCGCTGTTGGCAGGATAGACATTCAGCACCAAGGCTCCGTAACTTTCTTCACCATTCATGTTGGTACGTACAAAGACTGGGTTACCACCCGGCACGTCAACCATTTCCTTCATTTCAACAGTTCCCACTGTAGGCGACTGCGAGTTGGAGTAGTCGGGCTCGCGCACCCAGCCTCCCTGGAAGAAGGTGATTTCGCGAGCGAAAGCCTTTGTTCCTGGCTCCACGTCGAACGGATAGTACAGCGTACTCCATTCATAACCCTCAGCATCTCCTGTTTCGGCATCGACGGTTCCAGTGGTCAGGATATTCAGGTGGAGTGTCGGAGCCGGCATGATGAGCCAGGCCGAGTTGGTATTCACCGTTGCACTGCCTGAGGATGTATAGGTCAAACCGCCGTGTTTGTTTTCTGAAGTCTGTGTCACACCGATAAAACCACTATTACTGTCTGCTCCGCTTGCATAATCAGTGCCTCCGTATACGGTCAATGCAAACTGTCCGTCCACCAGTTGCTGCAAATAGAATGGCGTACCTCCGTCTTCTGTCTCACTCAGTGTCACATCGCTGTCCGATGCCACCAGGTATTTACCTGTATTGGCGTTGCGAATCCTGTAAATATTGTGTTCTGGTGAGATAAGACCCGTGGCATTCTCACCGACAGTGGCACCTCGTCCCACCAGCACAAACTCCCACAGGGCACTGGCGTGCGTCATGTCGGGCATGGCAGCATATACTTCCGCTTGATAGGCATCGTACATCAACTGCGCTTCCTCCTGCACCCATGAGAAGGCCGACGAAGAGGTTTCGCTCAGTCGGTACTGAGCATGGATGTGGTCCACGTCTTCCATCCAGCCACCACCATCGAACTGGTCGCTGGCATAGTTCTGCACGTCGCGACCCACGTTGCGGATGCGGAAGAACCAGGCACCGTTCGCTTCGTAGTTCTCCTGCAGCAGTTCGTCCGCACTTAGGATGACGTGGTCGTAGTTCTCACCTTCCACCGCCTCGACAAATTCCCAGTCGGACGAGAAACTCTGACCGTTGCGTCCCAGCACGGTCTTGTCACTCACCATGGCCAGGAAGTAGGTAGTACTGCTAATCGTCACACCCTGAAAGGCAATGAAACGCTGGTCACCGTCGCTCGAAGCAATAACAGTGGCGTTGAAAGACTGGCTGACAGCGGGGTCGAGCGAGAAATACTGATTATTAGATGCTCCGGTGTTCAGACGAACGGCCACATCGGTAGCACCGTTCACCAATGCTGCCACACCGCCAAGTGACGTAAAATTCCAAGTGGAATAGTCGGTGGCCGTGGTCGTGCCATAGAAAGCCGTACCGTTGCTGTTCAGGTAGTAGCCGTAACGACGGTTCTTCAGCAAGTACTTCTTGCCCGAATCCATGCTTTTCACCGTGCCACTGTCCTTGGCCGTATTCTTGGCCGTATTGATGGCTTCAATCAGGGCTTGGAAACTGGCACCTTCCGTGCGGTCCATTGCTTCATAGGAGGTAGTGACTACACCATTGCCTTCTGCCTCTTCCAACAGATCGTCATAACTCTTGAAAATCCACTTAAAACTTTCATCGTTTGACAAGTCTTCTAATTCAACATAGTTGTTACCTGAAACAGAGTGCTGGTACCAGCAGTCTGAGGTTAGACCTGACGATGTTGATACCACACATCCAACCTGGTCGTATGGATTCTTGCCAATATAAAAAACAGCAGCAGTTGCATCATAATATGCTAAATCACCTGAATACAGCCTACTTGTTAGATATTTTCCTCCTGCCTTGGAATCATTCGCCGCACCTTTGGATGCAATGCTATAACCACCAGAATTGGCCTCAAAATAATAAAGACTATTGTCATCAACGCTCGCAAGAAGTTTTGAACGGTTTACGACACCTAGTCCGTCTTTTCCTTGGTAACGTAGATATCCCAAGGTGTTGGCATTCTGAATCACATAATACTTAGGTTCCGATTCAGTAGACACTTGGGGTGGGTCTGCCGTACCTGCCTGCACATTGAAACTCCACCCGAGTTGAAGAAATGCAAGCAGACAGAACAATCTTAATTTACCCCCCCCGAAAAGTTTTTCATTTTTTTCGTAGAAGCCTGATTTTTCGCTATTTGCGTTCATGGTTCCTACTGAAAACACATCTGTTCTCATGGGTCTTTTCTAATATATTAAAATGATAAATAATAAATCTAAATGGATAAAGCAATATATAGTTGCGAATGAATGTCGGTTTATTCTTTATCAACAACCTGAGAAATCTACTACTTCGCCCCCACAGCAAACTTCTTTCTACCTTAAAATCAATATTTTATCTCTAAACAAAAGACAATTGCTCCGCTATTTTCTATTTTCTGACGGCAAAGTTATGTCTTTTTTATGGATTGACGAATTTTTTTGAAGAAAATTAATTTTACCCCCCCGAATATTTAACATCACTTAACAATAAAAATTATATGATGTAACTGTTCAGCGAATAATAAAGGGAAGTGCCCAGTCGGGCAGAAATCCTGCAAATCTATTCAAATCTTCCAAATCTTTTTGTTTTTCCACATAGAAATTTGTTTGATTTGCGAAGATTGAAAGATTTCTTCGCGTGCGAAGCGAGTGAACTCGATGACTCGCCGCAGGCGACTCAAAAAGATGAATCGATGAATAGTTACTTTCGCTTCATGCTTCACAACTCCTCCTGATTTCCATTGCTCGTAGAGACGTGGTCGTGTCCCGTCTCTGCAACATCTATGTAATTCAAACTATTCAACGACAGAGCGCGCGGCTCTCAAGGTGAGGGTCGCGCGATCCATTTGGGATGAGTCGCCAGGGGGTGACTCGCGTGGGTGATTAGCCATTGTATTCAGGGTCGGTATCGGAATCAGTGTCAGACTCAGTCTTTTTCTTTTCCACGGTAGTGATGCTTTCCTGCAGGCTGACGAGTTCAACTTCGTTGGCACGACGCTTCAGTTCGACACACGGTGTGAAAAGAATCTTACGACGGTACACACTGTCAAGGCTGATTTCCTCTTCGGTGTCGACCGATTTGGCATTGATGCCGAAGCGGAAGGTGCCGAGTTGAGGGATGTGGACACTGTGGCCTTTGAGCAAGAAGTTCTGGAACTCGTTGTTCATGGCACAAGTTGCCGAGAAGATGACCGACTTTTTGATGCCCGAGTTGCGGGCGGCTGCCTCCATGAGGGCATCCTCGTCGATGGGCAGGTAGGAAACGGTACGTGTTACGTAGGCTTCCTTTTCAGCGCAGGCAATACGCTGTTTGTTGGTTTTAACAAGAATTTTTGCCATAGTTGAAAATGGTTTTTGAGTGTAACAATTTTGTGAATGATCACTGTATCCTTTGCGCATCGGATTTTTTGTCTTTCGACGATGCAAAGGTAGGGCGTTTTCGGCCTGTTCCTCCGAAAACGCCCTCAAAACTGTCGGTCATTCCAAAAATCCAACGATGGGTCTAATTTTGCCCGTCCGTTTCCCTTTTTTCGCTGTTCAACGGTGCAGGTAGGTCGCACTTTTGAACAGGTTGTCGAAGTAGCGGAACACGCGGTCGTAGTATTCGTCGCCGCGCATGCCGCCGCCGTGCGACAGCGACTTGTAGGTCAGTTGCAGGCTGGGAAACCATTCGGACATCTGCCGGCAAAAGTCTTTCAGTTCACTGTTCGGGCGTTTGATCCAGGGTCGTGCCTGCACCGTACGCTGGTTCAGCACGTCGTAGAGTGCCCGCCACTGGTATTTGTAGCGGATGAGGGGCTGGTCGCCCACCTTGGCCGACGCTGCCCGTTCGATGGCCTGCTTCACGGCGGCCTCGTTCACCAGTTCCACAAAATAGGTGTTGTCGCGGCCCACCGTCCCCGCATTGTCCACATGCTCCACCACCAACTGTTCCTGTTCGTCCAGACGGGCCAGGAACTGTATCCGGTCGCCGTCGCCTACGTCGTCCAGCACACAGGGGCGGCACTGCCGGATGATTTCCCACATGCGTTCAATCATCACGATGAAGCGCCACTCGACCACGTTATCGTGGTAGCGGCTCCAGCGGAACTGCCTTGCGCGTCGTGCTATCTGGTAGGGCATTTCTGCTCCGTCGCGTCTCAGAATCATGCCAAACTCCGTCTGGTATTCAGCCCGTCGCAACAGGTCGTAGAAATCGCACAGGTCGTTGAAGGACAGGTAGATGTGTCCGTCGGGCGTCTGTCTTCGCCGGATGAAGAACTTCTGCATCCTCTTCATCATCACACGGCCCACCCACTTGCCATAGGTCCCGTTGCAGAAGTCCTCGCTTTCTATGGCATAGATGGTCTCCAACTGCTCGACGGGGCAATCTTCCTGCGATGCCTTCCAAGTGGCACGCAGCGAGCGGCACACGTCCAGCACCTCCTGTCCCTGGGGCGTCTGGACCGGCGTCAGCATCCCGATGCACTCGTCCAACTCGTCCAGGCGGTTTTGCAGCATGAAGTCGCAGTAGTCCGTGCCGTCTTTATCCAGCCACTTCTTCAGCACGGCAAAGTCATCGGTCGTGTCTTTGCCCTCGCAGGCCATCCTCACGCACCTCCACACCTGGGTCATCAGATAGTCAAATTGTTTCATGGGTCGGCTTCCTTTCTATACCTTATTTATAAACGCGCGTGCGCGCGCGAAGTCATTTTTTCCGGCATGTGCGCTTCTCGATTTGCTCAAAGAAACGCTTGGGCTGGGCAGTCTGTCCTACAGGTTGGCCGTTGGCATTGTAGCGGCAGATGAACTCATAGTCCAGTTGTTTGCGCAGCAGGTTGGCCCGTGCCACGCGAATGCGGATGCGGTCGCCCAGCGTGAAACGGTGGTGGCTGACACGCCCCACGAGGCAGAAGTTGCGCTCGTCGAAGTCGAAGGGTTCGTTGGCCAGGTAGTGGACGGCGATGAATCCTTCGCAATGGTTCTCCTCGACCTCGGCATAGAGTCCGGCTTCGGTCACGCCCGTGATGCGGGCATCAAACTCCTCGCCCAGTTTGTCCTTCATGTATTCCACCTGCTTGTATTTGATGCTTGCACGCTCGGCATTGGCCGCCAGTTGTTCCATGTCGCTGGCATGTTCGCACAGCCCCTCGTACTTCTGCTTGCTGGCACTGCGTCCGCCCTCGGCATAGCGTGTGAGCAGGCGGTGCACCATCAGGTCGGGATAGCGGCGGATGGGCGATGTGAAGTGGGTGTAGAAGTCGAAGGCCAGCCCATAGTGACCGATGTTGATGGTGCTGTAGCGGGCTTTCATCATGGCCCGCAACGCCACGTTCTCCACCAGTCCCTGGATGTTCTGCCCTTTCACGTCGCTGAGCAGGCGGTTCAGGCTCTTGGCCACCTCCTTCTTCGACCCCTGCGAGCGCAGTTGGTAGCCGAACCTGCCGACGAACTTCTCCAGGTTTTCCAGTTTGCCCGGGTCGGGCACGTCGTGAATGCGGTAGGGCAGCACTTTGGGCTTCTCCTGCTTGCCCACGCTCTCGGCCACGGTGCGGTTGGCCAGCAACATGAACTCCTCCACCAGTTTGTTGGCATCCTTGGCATGCTTGAAGTAGACGCTCACGGGGTGCCCCTCGGCGTCAATCTCGAAGCGCACCTCCTCGCGGTCAAAGTCGATGGCACCGCCCTTCATGCGGCGTGCCCGCAACTTGTGGGCCAGGCGGTTGAGCACGACCAGTTCGTCGCGGAAGTCCTCGACAGGCCGTGGCGGTGCCACCAGTCCGGCCCCCTCCGCCGGCTGTTGCTCGGGCGTGGGCATCTTCATGTCTTCTTCCGAGGCCTCGCCCAGTTGCTCGAGCAGGTGCTGCACTTCCTCGTAGACGAAGCGGCGGTCGCTGTTGATGACGGTGTGGACAATGCGGTGGCTGCGCACATCGCCGTCCTCGTTCATCTCCATCACCACCGAGAAGGTCAGTTTGTCCTCGTTGGGCCTGAGCGAACAAATCTGGTTGCACAAGCGCTCGGGCAACATCGGCACCGTGCGGTCCACCAGGTAGACGCTCGTGCCGCGCTTCTCGGCCTCGCGGTCGATGATGGAGCCCTCGGGCACGTAGTGCGACACGTCGGCTATGTGGATGCCCACTTCCCACAGCCCGTCCTTCAACTTGCGCACCGACAGGGCATCGTCGAAGTCCTTGGCATCGCGCGGGTCAATCGTGAACGTAGTCACGTCGCGGAAGTCCTCGCGACGCGCCAGTTCCTGCGGCGTGATGCCCTCCGACAGTTCATTGGCTGCAGCCTCCACCTGCGCCGGATAGCGGTAGGGCAGCCCGAACTCGGCAAGGATGGCATGCATCTCCGTGTTGTTCTCGCCCACCTGGCCCAGCACGTCCACGACCTCGCCAATCGGACTGTTCGCACGGCGAGGCCAGTCGGTCACCCTCACCAGGGCCTTCTCGCCGTCGCGCCCGCCCTTCAGCCTGTCCAGCGGAATGTAGATGTCGTGGGGCAACTCGCCCGTGGGCGACGTGAGGAACGCACCGTGGCTGCTCACCTGCAGCACGCCGATGAACGGCTTCTCGTTCCGTTTCACGATTTCCACCACCTGGCCGTGCAACTTCTTCGACCCCCTCCGCTTGGCAAACAGGCTCACCTTCACCACGTCGCCCGGCATGGCGTGCAACGTGTCCTCGTCATACACACTGATGCCCGTCCCGTCGGCCAGGTCCACGAAGTTGCGCCCACCGCCCGTGCGATGGAACACACCCTCCATCGTCTGCTCGTGGCCGTTGAAACTGATTTCGCCGTCCTCGTTGCGCACGATGTCGTCCACCTCCAGCAACTCGTTCAGCACATCCACACAAAGCATCTTCAGTGGATGCGACGTCAACTTCAGGGCCCTGAACAAGCCCTTCAGTGTCACATAATCACCCGGCCGCCCACTCAGGTAGTCGACCACCATCTCCCTCAACTCCCTCTTGCGCAGCGTACGCCGCGAACCGCCATTCTTCACCTTTGCCATAATCGTATCGTTTTGATTTACATTTCATTGATAGTTCCTGTTCCCGACATCAACGACACACCTGTTTTTTCCATTGCTCGTAGAGACGGGACGTGTCCCGTCTCCCCCACCCGTCCGAATGTGCATCCCTCGGACCCGTGCCGGGACGGGGCATGCCCGCATCGCTACGAGCGGTCGTAAACGGACAACCGGGACGAGGACACATAATGGACATGCCATCATCCTTTTCAAGCCTTAAATTTATAAAAAACTTGTGTACACACAAAATTTCACGCATCTTAACCGAAAATTTATTTCGTCTTAACACAAAATCTGAAAACGAAGGTTCATTCCTGTAAAAACGAAACTTCGTTTTAGTAAAAACGAACGTTCATTCTTATAAAAACGAAGGTTCGTTTTTGAAGAAACGAAGGTTCGTTTTTGTGGAAACGAAGGTTCGTTTTTATGGAAATGAAGGTTCGTTTTTGGTGAAATGAAGGTTCGTTTTGGAAACGCGTGTTAAGATGAATTTCATTTTCGGTGCGGACAAAAAATAATTCGTGTGCAGTGAAACGGCCATGTCGATAATTTTCAGTAGATTTGCAGGTGGAAAAGGATATGAAAGACAAAAAGATACTGATTACAGGTGCCAGTGGGTTCATTGGCAGTTTCCTGTGCGAGCGTGGCCTGGAACTCGGCATGGAGGTCTGGGCCGGCATGAGGGCCAGTTCGAGCCGACGGTGGCTGCAGAACGAGTGGTTGCGGTTTCAGACGCTGGATTTGACCGACCGCGACCGGTTGAGAAAACAACTGGAGGACTTCAGGCAGCGGCACGGGCGATGGGACTACATCGTCCATGCGGCGGGTGCGACGAAGTGTCTGGACCCGGCCGACTTCGACCGGAACAACCTGGACTGTACGGTGAACCTGGTGGAGACGCTGCGGGAACTGGACATGGTGCCGCGTCTGCTGGTGTACGTGAGCAGCCTGAGTGCGGTGGGTGCCGTGCGCGAGCAGGAGACGGGCCGACGCAGCCGCCCGTGCAGGGACCGTCGCGGTCAGGACTGGCAGGTGTACGACGACATCAGGGAGACGGACGTGCCTGTGCCGAACACGGCCTACGGGCTGAGCAAATGGAAGTCGGAGCAGTATCTGCAGGGGCTGGTGGCACGGCCCGACGGCGAGGACGGGACGGCGGCGGTGAGCGACCTGCCTTTCGTCATCATGCGCCCGACGGGTGTCTACGGCCCTCGCGAGAGGGACTATTTCCTGCAAGCCAGGAGTGTGAAGCAACATGTGGACTTCGGTGCCGGCTGGAAGCCGCAGGAGATTACGTTCGTGTATGTGAGCGACCTGGTGGAGGCCATCTACGCGGCTGTGGGCCAGGTGGAGTCAGGGCGGCTGGAACGCATCAACCATCATGTGTACAACGTGAGCGACGGCGAGACGTACTCGTCGCGCTCCTTCAGCGAATACATTCAGGAATGCCTGGGTGTGCACGGCGTGGTGCATGTGAAGGCTCCGCTGTGGCTGCTGAGGACTGTGTGCGCGGTGAGCGAGTGGCTGGCGCGCAGGCGCGGCAAGGTGTCGACGCTCAATGGCGACAAGTACCGCATCCTGAGCCAGCGCAACTGGAACTGCGACATCAGCCGGCTGCGCGAGGAACTGGGGTTCGAGCCGCAGTGGTTGCTGGAGCGCGGCACACGGGAGACGGTGGGCTGGTACTTGAAGGAGGGATGGCTGTAAGTGTGGGCAGGAAAGTGAGAAAATGAGAAAAAGAGAATAGGTTATGAATTGGTTGAGACATGACCCTGAGAATGGGTTGATGAGCGTGGAGGTGGTTACGCTGCTGTACATGCTGGTGACGGCCGTGATGACGTTGGTATGGTGGAAGGACATCAACCACCCGATGGACATGATGGTGTGGAGGATGGGGGCCCTGCTGTTCATGGTGCTGGCCAACATGATTTACCATGTGTACCCGTGCCGGCTGGTCATTCTGCTGCGCGTGGCTCCGTTGCTGCTGTGCCTGATTCAGTGGTATCCGGAAACGTATGAATTCTGCAAGCAGTGGCCGTACCAGGACCATGTGTTTGCCGCCATCGACTGGCGGTTGTTCGGTTGTCAACCGTCGATGGAGATGGAGAAATGGCTGCCGGGAACGGCTTGGTACGAGGCGTTCAGCCTGGGCTACTACTCGTACTACTACATGATGATGGCCACGCTGCTTTTCTACCTGCTGGCCCGCTACGAGGATTTCCAACGTGCCTCGTTCGTGTTCCTCGCGTCGTTTTTCCTGTTCTACTTCATCTTCGAGTTCCTGCCAGTGGCAGGGCCGCAGTACTACTATGCCGCCATCGGCACGGAGGCGGCCCGCACGGCCTCGTTTCCAGAGGTGGGACACTTCTTCGTGCAGCATCCCGACCAGATATTGCCGCTGCAGGTGAAAGGACCCTTCAGCCAACTCGTGCTGGCGGCTCAGGAGACGGGCGAACGACCTACGGCTGCCTTCCCCAGCAGCCACGTGGGTATGGCGACGGTGACGATGCTGCTGGCCTGGCAGACCCGCAACCGCTGGCTGCTGTGGCTGAGCATGCCGTTCTACCTGCTGCTGGTCGTGGCCACGGTCTATCTGAAGGCACACTATGCCATCGACTCCATCGCCGGACTGGCGACGGGCATCGCCTTCTTTGCCCTGACCAACTGGCTCTACCCCTGCGCCCAACGCACGTTCCGACTGAAAAACTGAAGGGAAGGAACGATGACACTACACAGAAAAATAGAATCGCTGCTGGCCACAGGCTTGGAGGCAGGCGAAGCCCGTGCACAAATGCTCTTGCTGCTGGACCATCTGGGCGGACTGACGACGGCAGACGTGCTGGCCGGAAAAGACGAACTGCTCGACCCGTCTGTGCAGGCGAAACTGCTGGAAGCAGCACAGCGCGTGGCACAAGGCGAACCCGTGCAACAGGTGGTGGGATGGACCGAGTTCTGCGGACTGCGCATCGCAGTCACGCCCGACGTGCTCATTCCACGACCCGAAACCGAGGAACTGGTGGAGTGGATTGTGGAGCGTGAAGCGTGGAGCGTGAACAGTGAAGAGAAAAATGACGGGAGAATAAAGATACTGGACATCGGGACAGGCAGCGGCTGCATCGCCCTGACACTGAAGCATGTGCGGCCACAGAGCGACGTCACCGCCGTCGATGTGTCGGAACCAGCCCTGGCCGTGGCACGTGAAAACAGTGTACAGACCCGACTTGACATCCGGCTTGAACAGGTGAACATCCTGACGGAACTTCCCTCAGACGGTCCCTATGACATCGTCGTGAGCAACCCGCCCTACATCCCACAGAGCGAGCAGGCAGAGATGGATGGCCGTGTGCTGCACCATGAACCACACGAAGCCCTGTTCGTAAGCGACGACAATCCACTGACATTCTATCATGCCATCGGACAGAAGGCACAGAAACTGCTGACCCAGGGCGGACGGCTGTACCTGGAAATCAACAGACGCTACGGGCCTGCCGTGACAGAACTGCTGCGCAGACTCGGCTATGAAGACGTGGAACTGCGGCAAGACCAGTTCGGCAACGACCGCATGGTGCGGGCCTGCCACCAACAAGCATCCAGACCAACATGGAACGAAAACTGAAAAAACTGAGCGAGGAACAAGCCTTGTCGCGACTGGCTGCACAGTGTGCCCGTGCCGAATACTGCCTGGCCGACATGCGACAAAAGATGCAGTCGTGGGAACTGCCCGACGGAGCCGAAGAGCGCATCCTGAACCAACTGGTGAAGGAGGGCTACGTGGACGAACAACGCTTTGCACAAGCCTTCGTGCGCGACAAGTTCCGCTACAACCACTGGGGTAGCAGGCGCATTGGATTCGAACTGCGTAAGAAAAACATTGACGAAACCATTATCGAGGACGCACTGGGCGAAATTGACACGGACAGTGCCGACGCGACACTGACAGCCTTGCTGGAACAAAAACTGCGCTCGACCAAAGGCAAGACCGACTACGAAGTGTTCCTGAAACTGTTGCGCTACTCCGTGGGACGCGGCTATTCACCCGACCAGGCCCACCGCTGCCTCACAAAAATAATAAAGGAAGACCCTGAAACACTATGAAAATCAGAAATATAGACCTTGGCGACAAACCCGTGATGCTGGCACCGATGGAGGACGTGACCGACCCGGCCTTCCGCCTGATGTGCAAGGAGTTTGGCGCCTCCATGGTCTACAGCGAATTTGTCAGTGCCGAAGCCCTCATCCGCAACGTGGCCCGCTCGCTGCAGAAGATACGCGTGAACGAACGGGAACGCCCCGTGGCCATCCAGATTTACGGCCGCAGTGTGGAGGCCATGGTCGAGGCTGCACGCATTGTCGAGACCGAAGCCCATCCCGACGTGCTCGACCTGAACTTCGGATGTCCGGTGAAAAAAGTGGCCGGCAAGGGAGCCGGTGCCGGCATGTTGCGCCAGCCCGACATGCTGCTCGAAATCACACGGGAAGTGGTCAAGGCCGTCAGCCTGCCCGTGACAGTAAAGACGCGCCTGGGATGGGACCACACGTCGAAAAACATCGTCGAACTCGCTGAACAACTGCAAGACTGCGGCATCGAAGCAATCACCATCCACGGACGAACCCGCAGCCAAATGTACACAGGCGAGGCAGACTGGACCCTCATCGGCGAGGTGAAGAAAAACCCACGCATGCGGATTCCCATCATCGGAAATGGCGACATCGACTCGGCCCAGCGTGCCCGCGATGCCTTCGACCGCTGGGGTGTGGACGGCATCATGGTGGGACGTGCCACATTCGGACGCCCCTGGATTTTCAAGGAAATCAGACATCTGCTCGACTCGGGGACGGAACTCCTGCTTCCCACAGCATGGAAACTGGATGTACTGCGTGAACAGATTCGCCGCAGCGTCGACCAATCCCTGCAACGCACAGAATGCCCACGCAAGGCCACCGAACTGGGCGGCATCCTGCACGTGCGACGCCATCTGGCCGCCTCACCACTGCTAAAAGGCATTCCCGACTTCCGTCAAACCCGCATCCGACTGCTGCGTGCCGAAACCATGGACGAACTTTTCGCCATCCTGGACGAGGCCGCACCCCGCATCGTGGAAACCGCGGAAGGCTAAAAAATGTGAAAAAGAATGAAAAAAAACGGCTGGTTGTTCATTCTCAATAAAATAAAGTGTAAATTTGCACGATTTTTGTAGTTGAAGCAAAGCAAAAGACACAGCATGGACAAACTTAGTTATGCACTGGGACTGGGCATTGGTCAGCAACTGCGCCAAATGGGACTGAAGGAAGCACTGCACATTGAAGACTTCGCCCAATCCATCACCGACGTGCTGCAAGGCAACGAACTGAAAGTGAAGAATACCGAGGCACAGGCTATCGTGAACGACTTCTTCGCAGCACAGGAAAAGAAACTCAGTGCAGAAAAAGCAGAACAAGGAAAGAAAGCCCTTGAAGAAGGACGCGTGTTCCTGCAAAACAACGGCTCACGACCAGGCGTCATCACCACCAAGAGCGGTCTGCAATACGAAGTGCTGAACCCGGGAACGGGCCGCAAGCCGAAAGCCACCGACAAAGTGCGCTGCCACTACGAAGGTACACTCATCAACGGCCAAATCTTCGACTCCAGTTACAAGCGCAACGAACCTGCCGTGTTCGGCCTCAACCAAGTGATTGCCGGATGGACCGAAGGTGTGCAACTGATGAGCGAAGGAGCAAAATACCGCTTCTACATACCCTACCTCCTGGGCTACGGCGAAAGCGGTGCCGGCGACATGATTCCACCCTACGCCACACTCATCTTCGACGTGGAACTGCTGGAAGTACTATGATGCCACACTCGCCTGTCAAGAAATCATCATCAACCAATAAAACCAATATTATCAAACAAAATGAAAAAAATCATGCTTTTCGCAACCGCAGCGGTTGCAATGGCTTTCACAGCCTGCCAAAACAGTGTGAAGGCTACATTCAATGACGAAGCAGACTCTGTCGCTTACGAACTCGGTGTGGCTCAGTCGGAAGGACTGAAACAGTACATGTCCATGCAACTGGGCATCGACTCCACTCAAATCGACGAATTCATCAAAGGTATGCAGGAAGGTGCCCTGAAAGACAACGGCAACAAGAGCGATGCCTACAACAAGGGTATTGAAGTCGGCAAGCAAGTACAGCAAATGGCACAAGGACTTACCGGCGAAGTCTATGCCAACGACTCGACCAAGAGCGTGAAGCCCAACAACATCCTGGCCGGACTCATCGACGGTCTGAAGGGACAGGCTACAGAAACTTCCGAAGAAGCCTACGGACACTTCAATTCTTTGCTGCAACCTATCCGCGACCGCAACACAGAGGCTAAATACGGCGAAAACAAGAAAGCCGGTGAAGAGTACCTGAAGAAAAACGCTAAGGCAAAAGACGTGAAAGTGCTGGCCAGCGGTGTTCAGTACAAAGTGCTCGAACCAGGTAACGGCCCGCTGCCTACAGACTCTACCGTCGTAACCGTGAACTACGAAGGCAAACTGGTTGACGGCACCGTATTCGACAGTTCTTACGAGCGCGAACAGCCTTTCGAGGTTGACTTGGCACACCCACGCGTAATCGACGGATGGATTGAGGCACTGCACCTCATGCCACTGGGTGCCAAGTGGGAAGTTACCATTCCTTACGAAAAGGCATACGGCACACAGGACATGGGTCAAATCAAGCCCTTCTCAACCCTGATTTTCACCATTGAACGTCTGAAGTAATCATCCAGGTTGAAGGTGAGAGGTTAAAGGTTAAAGCCGCCAGACACAATGTGCGGCATGAGAATCCTTTAACCTCTCACTTTTTAGCATCAACCCTTATACTTAGAATCAAATGAAGAAGACTATTCTTTACGCAACAACGGCCTTGCTCATGCTGGCCAGCGTCCTGCCTGCCAACGCCAAGGACAAAAAGAAAAAGAACAAGAAATCGGAAAACACAGCCATCGTACTGCAAAAACCTGTCCTGCAGAATGACGGCGACTCGACTGCCTACATCTTCGGAATCTCCCAGTCAAACGGACTGAAAACCTACATGCAGCAACAACTGAAGGTGGACACCGCCTACATCAACGAGTTTGCACAAGGCATTATAGACCGCGCTGCACAAGATGTCAGCACCCCCGAAAAACATGCCTACGCTGCCGGACAGCAGATTGGCAGCCAGATTGAACAGATGACACAGTCGTTCGCACGCGACTACTATGCCGCCAACCCCGAAAAGAAGGTTGACCCACGCATTGTCGCCACAGCCATCATCGAAGGATTGTTAGGCCAGAACACCATCAGTCCAGACAGCGCCATGACACTGTTCCGCAACACCATGACCAAGCGACAGGAAGTCAATGCTGAAGCCATGTACGGTGGCAACAGAACCGAAGGACAGCGGTTCCTCGAAGAAAACAAGAAAAAGGAAGGAGTCATCACCTTGCCCAGCGGACTTCAATACAAAGTCCTTACCCAAGGTACAGGAGCCACCCCAACAGCCGAACAAACCGTCGAGGTGAATTACGAAGGCCACCTCATCGACGGCACAGAGTTTGACAGTTCCTACAAGCGCAACCAACCAGCCACCTTCAAATGCAACCAAGTCATCAAGGGGTGGACAGAGGCACTCTGTAAAATGCCAGTCGGATCGAAGTGGGAACTCTACATCCCTTACGATTTGGCTTATGGCGAACGTGAAACAGGAAAAATCAAGCCTTACTCTACACTTATCTTCACCGTCGAGTTGCTCGGCATCAAAACAGACAAATAGAAGGAAACCATCTTGAAAAGACAGTGAAAAAGTGCCAAAATCATCATTTTGGCACTTTTTTTCAATATTTTTCATCAAAAGACGCGTGAATAAATAAATTAATTCTTAAATTTGCTACATGTAACTATTAAATCTACTTATACCCCGTGGAAAAAATAGACAAACTGGACAAACAAATCATGGAGATAATCTCCGTGAATGCACGAATACCCTTCAAAGACGTCGCTGCTGCCTGTGGAGTTTCCCGTGCAGCCGTTCATCAACGTGTTCAACGCCTCATCGACATGAACGTCATCGTGGGTTCAGGCTACCACGTTAATCCCAAAAGCCTGGGTTACAAAACCTGTACCTACGTCGGAATCAAATTGGAAAAGGGCTCCATGTACAAACAGGTGGTTGAGGAACTCCAACACATTCCCGAAATTGTGGAATGCCACTACACCACAGGACCTTACTCAATGTTGGTGAAATTGTTTGCCCGTGACAATGAACAACTAATGGACTTGCTCAACAGCCAGATTCAAGGCATTGCAGGAGTGGACTCGACAGAGACACTGATTTCCCTCGACCAGAGCATCAAGAAGGAAGTGCCCATCATTATCGCCGACGACTGATAAAGCAGGAGCATACATGGGTGAACTACATTTTGAAGGCCTCCTCATCGGCATGGCCACTTTTCTTATTATCGGTATTTTCCACCCTATTGTCATCAAGGCCGAGTACTATACCGGAACCCGTTTTTGGTGGTTGTTCCTCGTCGCAGGTATCATTGCCCTCCTGGTGGGAATCTTCTTCGTAGAGAACATCGTTCTCAACGCCATCATCGGTGCCTTCGCCTTCTCCTCTTTCTGGGGTATAGGCGAACTCTTCCAACAAGAAAAACGCGTGAAAAAGGGATGGTTTCCCAAGAATCCCAAGAGAAAATACGAATAGAAACAGCGAGGCCGTCGAGTTTGTTCCCGACGGCCTCGCCGTTATATTCATTAGTATCTTCCGAACTCAAAAATACGGAGCAAACGTCGTGTTCAGTTCCTCGCAATCAGAGAGGCGTCCATTGATAAGACAAACTGTGTCTACCTGGGCGCGCACGGCCAACTTCATGTCGCAGGCACGAAAAATGTCCTGCATAAAAACATACTTGACTCCCTCTTTCTTTATCCACAACTTTGACACGAACTCGTCGCCACTGCGCAATGGCATCTTGAACTGCATGTTCAGACGTGCAACAACGCAATCGATGCCACGTGCATGCAAGTCGGCAAAACTTACATGGTGAGCCAAAAGAAACTCATGGCGCGTATGCTCGATGTAGTGTTGATAGTTGGCATTGTTGACAATACCCTGCAAGTCACATTCGTAGTCGCGCACCTTCAGTCTCAATTCGTAAATATAATTTTTATCCATCTTCTTCCGATTTTTCCTGGAAACCACTGCAAAGGTAGGAAAAAAGCGAGAATAAAGGCCGAAAACTCTTAAAAAACGTTGTTTATTCCCTGAAATGAACGAAATTTCGTATCTTTGCATGAACATTCATGTTAAGTTTGAAGATTCATTTTCTTAATTTTATAATGAAAACCTATAAACTCGTCAACAACCTCACAGGTTGGCTCATGTTTGCCATCGCTGCTTTCACCTATTGCTCTACCATAGAGCCGACGGCAAGTTTCTGGGACTGTCCCGAATTTATCTCTACTGCACAAAAACTGGAAGTGGGACATCCACCTGGCGCACCTTTCTTCATGCTTTTCGGCAAGTTCTTCACGCTGTTTGCCAGCGACACAACTCAGGTTGCCAAGATGATTAACATCATGTCGGCCCTGTTGTCGGCTGGATGCATCCTGTTCTTGTTTTGGAGCATCACCCATCTTTGCCGCAAACTCTTGGTCAGCGACAAGGCCACCGATGTGTCCACGGGTAAACTCATAGCCATCATGGGCAGCGGTATAGCCGGATCCTTGATTTACACATGGAGTGACACCTTCTGGTTCTCAGCCGTGGAGGGCGAGGTTTATGCCTTCTCCAGTTTCTTCACAGCGCTGGTCTTCTGGCTCATCCTCAAGTGGGAGGACAATGCCGACGAGCCGCACAGTGACCGCTGGTTGGTCTTTATAGCCTATCTGGTTGGTTTGTCCATAGGTGTCCACTTGCTCAACCTCCTTTGTATTCCAGCCATTGTACTGGTGTACTACTACAAACGTAGCAAGAATCCAAACCTGAGAGGCTCGCTCCTCGTCCTGGCTGTCTCCGTTGTCATTGTAGCAGCCGTACTCTATGGTATCGTGCCTGGTATCGTAAAGATTGGCGGTTGGTTTGAACTTTTCTTCGTCAACACACTGGGATGTTCGTTCAACACCGGACTATATACCTACCTGATACTGCTTGTTGCCTGCCTCATCTGGGCACTCTACGAAACCGAGCATCCACGCACTCAACCGCGTATGAACATTGCCTTCCTTGTCAGTATAGCCCTGTTAGGCATCCCCTTCTTCGGACATGGAACGTCCAGCGTCATCATCGGCCTGCTGATTCTGGCCGTCTGTGCAGCCATCCTTTTTATCTATCAAAGCGGAGTTACGCCGCGTTTTCTCAACACGGCACTTCTGTGCATGACCCTCATCACCGTAGGTTATTCTTGCTATGCACTGATTGTCATCCGCTCCATCGCCAACCCTCCCATGGATCAGGACTCGCCCGAGGATGTCTTCGCGCTGGCCGAATATATGGGGCGTGAGCAATATGGTGACTATCCGCTCTTCTGGGGACCCACATACAACTCCAATCCCGAGATTGTCGAGCGCAACGGCCGACTGATGTACAACACCAAGAAGGGTGCCAAGTTGTACGAACAGAAGGAAAAGGCAACACCCGACGAGAAAGACCGGTATGTCGTAGCAAACGAGAAGTTTGACTATGTCTATCCCGCCAACCAGTGTCTGGTTTTTCCACGTATCTACAGCGAAAAACACAAGAATCTCTACGAACAGTGGCTGGGCGGCGTGAAAGGCCGCACAGTGTCCTACAAAGTACCTGGCGGTGAACCTCAGACCGTTACCATCCCCACTCAGATGGACAACCTGCGCTTCTTCTTCTCCTACCAACTCAACTTCATGTATTGGCGCTACTTTATGTGGAACTTTGCCGGTCGGCAGAACGACTTGCAGGGTGCTGGAGAACTGGAACACGGCAACTGGATTACGGGCATCCGACTGCTCGACAACGCCCGTTTGGGCGACCAAGACCTGCTTCCCAGCGACTTGAGAGAGAACAAAGGGCGCAACGTGTTCTACTGTCTCCCGCTCATACTCGGTTTGCTCGGCTTTTTCTGGCAGGCTTTCCGCGGACGTCGCGGCATTCAGCAGTTCTGGGTAGTATTCTTCCTTTTCTTTATGACAGGAATTGCCATCGTCATCTACCTCAACCAGACTCCCAATCAACCCCGTGAGCGCGACTACGCCTACGCCGGCTCGTTCTATGCCTTCTCCATCTGGTGCGGATTAGGCATTGCAGCCGTCTACGATTGGCTCAAGGGACTTTTCCGTTCCATGCAGCCACGCACGGCCTCCCTACTGGCATCTTGCCTTGCACTGATTCCAGCCGTTGCCGTACCGCTGCAGATGGTGAGTCAGACTTGGGACGACCACGACCGCTCTTGCCGTTACGTCTGCCGCGACTTCGGCCTCGACTACCTCGAGACCATACCCCACGACGGCGTCATCTTCACCAATGGCGATAACGACACCTTCCCGCTCTGGTACAACGAAGACACAGAGGGCAACCGCACCGACGTACGTGTGTGCAACCTGTCCTACCTGCAGACCGACTGGTACATCGACCAGATGAAACGTCCGGCCTTCACGGGTGAAGGCGCTTCTTCGCCGCTGCCCATTTCGTGGAAGCGCATCGACTACACCACGGGCAAGCATGAAGTCGCCGAGGTCAATCCCGTCATGCAATTCGGTGATGAAGAAATCCATATCAAGGACCTCATCCGTACTCTCTATGAAAAAGACAACGCCACGGCACGCATCATCTGGGGCGACGAACCTTTCGAACTTAACAATGCCATTAAGAAGTTCTTGCTGAAGAAGGACATTCCCGAGGAATATCGTGCACTGGTCAACGAAGTTCCCACCTGTCTGCCCAGCGACACACTCTACATCAACGTCGACAAGGAGGCCGTGCGCCGTTCCGGCATGCAGTTGCAAAACGACTCCATCCCCGACCGCATGTACATCGACCTGGGAACCTACGACCGTTACGGCAAAAAAGTGTCTGAGTCCAACCACATCTACAAGAATTTCTTGATGATGCTCGAGATGATTGGACAAAGCAACTTCTCGCGTCCACTATACATGTCCACCACCGTCGGCCCCAGCAACTACGGCGGACTCTACCGCCACTTCCTGCAAGAGGGCCTCGCCTGGCGCATCACTCCCTACACTTACGAGCAGAACCGTGTGCAGAACACCGTGGCCGACACCGACAAGATGTTCGACAACATGGTGAATCGCTACCACTATGGCAACCTTACTCAGCCTGGCCTATATCTCGACGAGACCGTCATGCGCATGTGCTTCACCCAGCGTCGCTGGTTCGGTGTGCTCATTAACCAGTTGCTGCGCGAAGGCAACTACGAGAAGGCTCTGTTGGCTGCCGAGAAGTGTGAGAAGGAAATTCCCTCCTACAACGTCCCCCACGAGGCCGAAACCGGTTCGATGGACATCATCGACGCCTACGTGGTCAACGGCAAGATGGACAAGGCAGAAACCATACTGAAGAAACTGGAGAAGAGAACACGCGAGTACATACAGTGGTACCTCACGCTCAACGACTACCGTTTCAGCAATTCCACCATCCACTGCTACGGCGAACTGACAACGCTGGCCGACATCTCGAATGTCTACTCCACCATGGCCGAGTCGAAGAAAATCAGTAAAAAACAGCAGCAACAATACGAGAAGAAGGCCGAGTCGCTCGACAAGGTGCTCCAGGCCTACTACCTCAACTTTGCCTCACGTTGCGAGCAACTCGGCATCGACCTGCGTAACTCCTTTTAGCCTCCTGCTTCCGACCGACCATGTTCATAGAACAACCCAGCACGTGGCTTCGATGGCTCTACCCCAGCGCTATCTGGCGGATGAACCCAAAGGAAAAGGCCGTCTACCTCACCTTCGACGACGGACCCATACCCGAGGCCACACCCTGGATTCTTGACACGCTCGACCGCTATGGCATCAAGGCCACTTTCTTCATGGTGGGCGACAACGTACGCAAATATCCAGGACTCTTCGACGACATTCGCAGGCGCGGACACCGGTTGGGCAACCACACCTTCAACCACATCCGTTTCATGACGCGGCCCTCCCGCTACGTGTGGAACGTGCACAAGGCCGACCGATACATCCATTCCAACCTGTTCCGTCCGCCACACGGATGGATGTGGAACTCACAGTACATCCGCCTGCGCCATCGATTCACCATCATCATGTGGGACCTCGTGACACGCGACTATTCCAACCGCCTCACTGCCGACGATGTCTTCGAAAACGTCCGGCGGTACACGCGCAACGGCTCCATCATCACCTTCCACGACTCGCTCAAAAGCATCGAAAAACTCCACGACGCCCTGCCGCGCAGCATCGAATGGCTCCAGCAGCAAGGTTACGAGTTCAAGACATTTGACGAAAATCTTTCATGGAGCCGACACCTCAAATGACACCACACGACAGCGGACGAACCGACACATTCTCCGCCGCACATTGGAAAGCCGAAGCCCTCCGCCTCGGCTTTCATGCTTGTGGCATCGCACGTGCCATGCCTGTCGACGACGACTGTGCCCGATCTTTCCGACAATGGCTGAAGGAGGGACACCACGCCGGCATGCAGTACATGGCCAACCACCTCGAACTGCGCCTCAATCCCCTCCTGCTCTTGCCGGCGGCACAGAGCATCCTGGTCGTCGCCCTCAACTACTTTCCCCGACAGCCGCTCAACAAAAGCCAATACCAGTTCGCCTACTACGCCTACGGTCAGGACTACCACGACGTCGTGCGCAGCAAACTCCGGAATCTGCTCCAGGCATGCCATCCCCACAACGCAGATACCGAACCGTCCGACAGCCGCGTCTGTTGCGACACGGCCCCCCTGCTCGAGCGCTACTGGGCATGGAAGGCAGGACTGGGATGGATAGGCAAGAACACACAACTCATCCTGCCAAAAGCCGGCAGTTACTTCTTCATCGGAGCCATCATCACCACCCATCCCTTCGACCACTACGACAACCCACAGCCCTCCCGCTGCGGTTCATGCACACGTTGCCTACAGGCCTGTCCCACTTCGGCCATCGGCCACAGCCGCGACTCCTTTCCACAACTCGACGCCAACCGCTGCCTGTCCTACCTGACCATCGAGAACCGACACGACATCCCCACCGACAGTGCCACCCACATGGGCAACACCATCTACGGATGCGACCGCTGCCAGCAGGCCTGTCCACACAACCGCCACGCCACGCCCAACACCACGCCCGAACTGCAGCCCACCGACCACTTCCTCGCCATGCAGCCCGACGACTGGCAGCACCTCACACCCGACACCTATCGCCAGTTGTTCCGCCACTCAGCAGTCAAGCGGGCTAAGTACGAAGGCCTCATGCGCAACATACAGGCCATACACCCGACTCCGTCACCTCCCTCACCAAACACCGAGAAAACCCCAAAAGGCCAAATCCCCACCACAGAGCCATAGCATCACCACTACCACCGGAGGGAAGGAGAGGGAAACATACCAAAAAAAATGGACTCTTCTCACGAAGAATCCATTTAAAAATTAAGAGTTACAAACCTTTTTTTGGCATCTGATACTTCACAGCATCGTTATGACGCCTCTAAATACTTTTGTGATTGGATATACGAAATTTGCTTTTGTTCCTATATTAATTAGAAAAACGATTCGTACATATTGTTTTACGGTTGCAAATTTACAAAGTTCTACTTATACCTCCAAATTTATTTTGAAAAAAAATTAATATTTTTTCGTTCATTCAAAAAATTTTTTATAAAACACCTCCGCCATCCTCCCCTTCCCCACCCCCGTTGTATCCCAAAAAGTCCCATAACACCCCTCCCCTACCACAATTCCCATCAATCGACTGTAAACCAATACTATACACACTCATCATCCATCAGAAACCCACAAAAGAATCAGACTGTGTGCGAACACAATTCTTGATTTACATCAATAAAACAGTAAAAATTTGCAAAAAGTCACACCAACATGATACACCAAACTGAAAGTCGGCGTACCTTTGCAGCGTCAAAAGGAAAAAGGACCCTGATTCCAGGACATCCACCATGCGACAGCCGACCATCAGAGGATGCCACCGGACAAAAGGGAACGGCAAAACAAAGCGACCCCTATTTAACCAATAAAATATCAGCAAAAGAGTAAAAAGATGATTACAGTGACTATCATTCTCTCGGCCTACGCAGCCGTAGCAGCGCTGAAGACGCTTGAGCAGAATCGATAACATCGGGACAACCCACAGGGAATCCCCGACAGAGATCAGGAAAAGATTGTTTAACAGGTAAAAAGATTGAAATTATGGAAACAATTACAATGATCGTAGCCGCAATGATGGCAATAGCAGTAGTAGTCAGCAACGTGTCATTCTTCAAATGAGCCGGCTGACTCAACCCATTCAGAAGTTAGTTAATAATAGTTAGGTGATAAAGTCTTATTGCAAGACTCGGGCGGCGAATCAA